>Ga0255180_1000226_pt1 | contig 22999 bp, 22 predicted proteins | sample Atl_Colum_RepB_8_FD_189933 | JGI IMG/M metagenome (GOLD analysis project Ga0255180, IMG submission 189933) | Freshwater microbial communities from Altamaha River, Georgia, United States - Atl_Colum_RepB_8d | ecosystem: Environmental > Aquatic > Freshwater > River | place: USA: Georgia... | reverse complement strand
ATGGGGGCCAGGGCCGACACCTCGACAGGCCAGCCTGCATCGGCCAGCCCCCGCGCCACCACATAGCCATCGCCCCCGTTGTTGCCCGGCCCGCACAGCACCAGCACCCGGCGACGGCTCCAACGCGCGCAGATGGCACGGATCACGGCATCGCCCGCCGCCTGCATCAGCACCACGCCCGGCACCCCCAGGGCCATGGCCTGCGCATCGGCACGCGCCATCAAGTCCACATCCAGCAAGGTCAGCTCATCAACGGGCGGCGTCATGTCGGGCAATCCGATCAGGCGGTTCGGTTCAACAAGGCGGTGCAAAGCGTGAGCATCTCACGCCTCCAGCCTGCGAGCGTGCCACAAAGCCCCCCCAAGCACGAGCCTCTCGGGCATACTGAAAGTGCGGTGGTTGATGGATGTCATCATCCCGCAGGACACACCGGGTTTCGGTGGTCATTGCAGGCGACGGGCAGCTCCGCTGTCCGGACCGGGTGGATCGGTCAGCGCTTGCCCGTCGGTGGACGGAGCCCGCATCTGTGGCGGGACACGTTGTCAGGATCCACACCCTGGCAGCAGGGGGTGCGGTAGGCACCCTCGCCGCGAAGGCCCGGCACGTGCGCGTGCGCGGGCCTTTGTTCTTTCTGCAAGAAAAAACCCCACCACATGCGGACATGGGTGGGGCGTGTCTGGTGCCGGCTGTCGGATTCGAACTGACGACCTACCGCTTACAAGGCGGTTGCTCTACCAACTGAGCTAAGCCGGCGCTTGAGCAGGCTGCGGCCTGGTCAGCGAGCCGCATTGTACGCGAGGCCGCCCGCCTTCCAGGCGCGCGGTCTACAAACCGCTCACTTGATGCGACGAAGCGACGGCCGCCCGCCCCCGGCCGGCGGCTCGGGTTCAGTAGGAGGGCCGTCGACCGTCTCGGTCTCGGTCTCGGCATCGGGCTCGTCATCGGCGGCCGAGCTCACCGGCGCCAGACGGATCCCGCCGCTCTTGCGGGGCTCGCCAGCCGACGGCTCGGCGGACTCGGTGTCGGCCTCGGCCTGGGCCGCCGTCGGCACCGGGAACGCCATGCCTTGCCCGTTTTCACGGGCGTAGATGGCGATCACGTGATCCACCGGCACCATGATGTCACGGGCCACGCCGCCGAAGCGCGCCTTGAACTCGATGAATTCGTTGCCCAGTTGCAGCTGGCTCGTGGCGTCAAAGCTCACGTTGAGCACGATCTCGTTGTTCTTGACGTACTCACGGGGCACCTGAACCGTCTTGTCGACAAACACCGCCAGGTACGGCGTGAAGCCATTGTCGGTGCACCAGTCGTGCAATGCACGGATCAGATAGGGACGCGTGGACGTCCCTTGCACTTCGGTGTCGGTCGGCGTGGTGGTCATGGAGCCCCGTTCGTGGTCATTACTTGCGCATCACCTTCTCGGACGGCGTGAGGGCCTCGATGTAGGCCGGCCGCGAGAAGATGCGCTCAGCATACTTCAGCAAGGGCAGTGCATTCTTCGACAGCTCGATGCCGTAGTAATCCAGACGCCACAGCAGCGGCGCGATGGCCACGTCGAGCATCGAGAAGTCGTCGCCGAGCATGTACTTGTTCTTCAGGAAGATCGGAGCGAGCTGCGTCAGACGGTCGCGGATCTGCGAGCGGGCCTTCTCGAGCTGCTTGTCGTTGCCCTTGATGCCGCCCCGGCCTTCCAGCAGGTTCACGTGGGCAAAGAGCTCCTTCTCGAAATTGAGCAGGAACAGGCGCACGCGGGCACGCGCCACGGGGTCACCGGGCATCAGCTGCGGGTGCGGGAATCGCTCATCGATGTACTCGTTGATGATGTGCGATTCGTACAGGATCAGATCGCGCTCGACGAGGATGGGCACCTCGTTGTAGGGGTTCATCAGGGCGATGTCTTCGGGTTTGGCGAAGACATCGACGTCACGGATCTCGAAGTCCATGCCCTTTTCGAACAGGACGAAGCGGCAGCGGTGCGAATAGGGGCAGGTCGTACCGGAGTAAAGCACCATCATGGCGGTGAGTTCCTCAACAAACTAGTCAGCAATCGGTCGGATTCGTGGGCGGCGCCACAAATGACGAAGCGCAGTGGCGCCCGCCAGGGCGAACACTGCGCCAGAGGCCTTCACAGGGAAGGCACCCTGAGGTCCCTCACTTCACGTCTTTCCAGAACGCGGCGTTCAGGCGCCAGGCAATGAAGAAGAAGCCCAGCAGGAAGATCATCACGCCCACGCCGATGCGCACGCGGCTCTGGGCCATGGGCTCGGCCATCCAGGTCATGTAGGCCACCAGGTCAGCGATGTTGCTGTCGAATTCCTGGGGCGACATGGTGCCGGGCGTCAGTTGCTCGTAGCCTTCGAACTTGTGCACGGTCTTGGTGGGGTCGTGCGGGTCCTTCTCGTCCACGAACTTGGCGACGCGCTGGCCCTGGAGTTCCCACAGCACGTGGGGCATGCCCACGTTGGGGAACACGAGGTTGTTCCAGCCGGTCGGGCGGGTGTCGTCGCGGTAGAACGTGCGCAGGTAGGTGTAGAGGTAGTCGGGGCCGGGGCCGGCATGGCTGGCGCGCGAACGCGCCACCAGGGTCAGGTCGGGCGGCGTGGCACCGAACCAGTCCTTGGCGTCCTTGGCCCGCAGGGCCACCTTCATGGTCTCACCCACCTTGTCGGTGGCGAACAGCAGGTTCTGCTTGATCTGTTCGTCCGTGAGGCCGATGTCCTTCATGCGGTTGTAGCGCACGAAAGCGGCCTCGTGGCAGTTCAGGCAGTAGTTGACGAAGATCTTGGCACCGTTTTGCAGTGCGGCCAGATCCGTCAGACGCTCCTTGGGGAAGGTGTCCAGCGGGAAGGTGCCACCGGCAGCCTGGGCGCCAGTGACCAGACACAGCGACGCCAGCAGCGAAGCGAGGATTTTTTTCATGATCAGTGAGCCTCCTGCTGGTCAGTGGGGGGTGAAGGTGACGCGATCGGGAACCTGCTTGAAGGTGCCCATGCGGCTCCACCACGGCATCAGGAGGAAGAAACCGAAGTAGATCAGGGTGCCGACCTGCGAGATCTTCTCGTACACGGGCGACGGCGGCTCGATGCCCAGCCAGCCCAGGATGCAGAAGTTGATCACGAAGATGCCGTAGATGGCCTTGTGCCAGGTCGGGCGGTAGCGGATCGACTTGACCGGGCAGTTGTCCAGCCAGGGCAGGAAGGCCAGGATCACCACGGCCGCACCCATCACGATCACACCCCAGAACTTGGCTTCGAAGGTGTTGAGCAGGCCGATCAGCACGACAGCGCCCACCAGCAGGCCCAGCTTGGTCTGGCCCTTGCCGGGGCCCTTGACCAGGTTGAGCACGGCAGCCAGTCCGATGACGATGCTGAACACGATGACCATCTGGTCGGTCGTGGCGCGCAGCATCGAGTAGAACGGCGTGAAGTACCAGACCGGTGCGATGTGCGGCGGGGTCTTGAGCGGGTCGGCCGGGATGAAGTTGTTGAACTCCAGGAAGTACCCACCGAACTCGGGCGCGAAGAAGATCACGGCCGAGAACACGATCAGGAAGCCCGCCACGCCCAGGATGTCGTGCACCGTGTAGTAGGGGTGGAAGGGAATGCCGTCGAGCGGGATGCCGTTGGCGTCCTTCTTGGCCTTGATCTCGACACCGTCCGGGTTGTTCGAACCGACTTCGTGCAGCGCGATGATGTGCGCCACCACCAGGCCCAGCAGGACCAGGGGCACGGCAATCACGTGCAGCGAGAAGAAGCGGTTCAGCGTGGCATCGCCCACCACGTAGTCACCGCGGATCAGGATGGCCAGATCCGGGCCCACGAAGGGAATGGCCGCGAACAGGTTGATGATCACCTGGGCGCCCCAGTAGGACATCTGACCCCAGGGCAGCAGGTAGCCCATGAAGGCCTCGGCCATCAGGCACAGGAAGATCAGGCAGCCGAACACCCACACGAGCTCGCGCGGCGTGCGGTAGGAGCCGTAGATCAGCCCGCGGTACATGTGCAGGTACACGACCACGAAGAACGCGGATGCACCAGTGGAGTGCATGTAGCGAATCAGCCAGCCCCAGGGCACATCGCGCATGATGTACTCGACCGAGGCGAAAGCCAGGTTGGCATCCGGCTTGTAGTTCATCACCAGGAAGATGCCGGTGACGATCTGGATCACCAGCACCAGCATGGCCAGCGAGCCGAAGAAATACCAGAAGTTGAAGTTCTTCGGGGCGTAGTACTCGGAGACGTGCTCCTTGTACAGCTTGGTGGCCGGGAATCGGTTGTCGACCCAGGTCATCAGCTTTTCGCCGGTGGAGGCACCGGCGGGGGCGGTCTTGAATTCAGCCATGTCGGGTTCTCCTGCCTCAGGCCTTCTTGTCTTCACCAATCAGCAGCTTGGTGTCCGACAGGTACATGTGAGGGGGCACTTCCAGGTTATCCGGTGCGGGCTTGTTCTTGAACACGCGGCCGGCCATGTCGAAGGTCGAACCGTGGCAGGGGCACAGGAAGCCACCCGGCCAGTCATCGGGCAGCGACGGCTGGGCACCCGACTGGAACTTCGACGTCGGCGAGCAGCCGAGGTGGGTGCAGATGCCCACGGCCACGAGCACTTCGGGCTTGATGGAGCGGTGCGTGTTGCGCGCGTACTCGGGGGTGAGTTCGGCGGGCTTGCGCTCGGAGTTGGGATCGGCCAGCTGGGGGTCGATCTTGGACAGGGCGTCGAGCTGCTCCTTGGTGCGGCGGATGATCCACACCGGTTTGCCGCGCCATTCCACGGTCATCATCTCGCCCTCTTTGAGCGCGCTGATATCGGCCTCGACAGCGGCGCCGGCAGCGCGGGCACGTTCGGAAGGCTGGAAGGTCGAAACGAAGGGCACGACGGTGGCCACACCGCCAACGCCGCCGGCGGCGCAGGCCATGGTCACCCACGTCCGACGGCTTTGATCCACTGGCTGATTGCTCATGGGTTCCTCAAGGACGATGACTAATAGATCGGGTCAACCCGGCATTCTAGCTGACCCTGTCAAGGTTTCCGAATGCAACAGCGTTTCGCTGGGACTGACGAAGCCATGTCCCGGACACGTGACAAAGTGCACAATCGACTTGAGATACACATCCAACCCGCGTTTGAACAGGAGTGCCGCATGGGTTTCATGACCGAATTCAAGGAATTTGCCGTCAAGGGCAATGTGATGGATCTGGCCGTTGGCGTGATCATCGGTGGCGCCTTCGGCAAGATTGTCGATTCGGTGGTCAACGACCTGATCATGCCGCTGGTGGGCAAGGCCGTCGGCGGGCTGGATTTTTCCAACTACTACATCGCCCTGGCGGGCCAGGACCCCACCCTGCCGCTGATCGAGGCCAAGAAGGCCGGCGCGGTCTTTGCCTACGGCAATTTCCTCACGGTGGCACTCAACTTCATCATCCTGGCCTTCATCATCTTCATGATGATCAAGCAGATCAACCGCCTCAAGAAGGAAACGCCGCCGCCTGCACCCGCCGCCCCGGCCCCCACGCCCGAGGACATCGTGTTGCTGCGTGAGATTCGTGACAGTTTGAAAAAGTGATCCAGAAACCGGCGGACTGAGCCGATAAGGACGACGAGAGGGGCTTTCCTGCAGTCAGCCCCCCCCGGGAGTGGGCCCTGCCCCGCCCTGCCCTTGTCGTCCAGTAGCCCTGAAGTCCGCCGTGAACGATCCCCGACTCGATCCGCTGATCCAGACCGCCATGAGCCGCCTGATGGCGTCCATGGCGCAGGCGATCGACAAGACCGGCACCCAGTTGGGCATGCTGGCGCTGGCCTCGTCGACCAACGCGCAGCGGCAGACCTTGATGGATGCCGAGTACGAGTTGCAGCGGCGGGGACCGGCCGTGGCCCAGGCCTTTGCCCGCGAGTTGGCGCAAGGCGTCGCGCGCGACCTGCAAAAGCACACGCGCCAGGGCGATGTCTACGCGGACACGGACTGGACGGCGCTGCGTCTGGTCGACGACGACGAGATCGAACAGACCGTGTCGTCGGCCAAGCTGACCCGGCTTCTGGAGGTCGATTGCGAATCCGAACTCCAGGAGCTGCGTGGCTATTTCGCGACGCTTCAGGGCGGCGATGGCGACGACGAAGTCTTCCCACTGCGGCCAGCCATCGTGGCGCGGTCGCTGCTGAGCGCCCTGCGCGACTGCAGCCAGGACGTGTCGGTGCGCCAGCAGGTGGCCCGCGTGCTGGCGCTGCACACATCGGCGGCCCTCAGGGACGCCTACCAGCAGCTGATCTTTGGCTGCAAGGACATGCGGGTCACACCGGCGCCACTGGCCGTGCGCCGCCCCCGGGACACCGGCCCCGGTCGCTCGGGCTGGGACGACTCGCGCAACGGATCGACCACACCCTCGGCGCCCGGCGCCCTGAGCCCGAACGGCTCCGGCGGTGACGCCGGCCCGGGCCGGGGCGAGGCCGAAGAGCTCAGCAAACTGTTCTGCATTCCCTGTCCGGCCCCCCTGCAGTTGCACGCGCAAGGCGATGTCGTGGCCACGTCCGCCAGCGGCGGCTCCCCCCCCACCTCAGACGCCGGCGGTCATGGCGAGACGTCGGGCGGCGGTGGCGCCACCGCCGGATCGGCTGCGAGCGCCGTCGCGGGGGGCGACCTGCTGGGGCTGATGCGGCGGCTACAGGGCATGGCCTCTCTGACCAGCCCGCCGGCGTTTACAGCCTCGGGGCACGATGCCCCCCCCGCGGCGCTGGCGCCGATGAACGTGATCCGGGCCCATCGCGACGAGCTCGTCGAGGCCAGTGGGGGCGCGTCGCTCGATCAGATGGTGATCGACATCGTTGCGACGCTGTTCGACCACGTGCTGTCCGACCCCAAGGTGCCGCCCCAGATGGCACGCCAGATCGCGCGTCTGCAGCTGCCGGTGCTGCGGGTGGCCCTGCGAGACGCCACGTTCTTCCACGCCCGGCGGCATCCCGTGCGGCGCTTCATCAACCGCATGGCCACGCTGGCGTCGGCGTTCGACGACCTGGATGAGGGGGCCGGCCGCGCCTGCCTCGACACGGTCAGCCGGCTGGTCCACGAGATCGTCGAGGGCGACTTCGACCGGCTCGACCTGTACGAGCAGCAACTCGGCGAACTGGAACGCCTGATTGCCGAGCAGACAGCTCGCGAGGCGGAGGAGCATGCGGCGGTGACCGCCTTGCTGAGCGGTCGCGAATCCGACCTGCGGGTGCAGCAGCGCTACATGCAGCTGGTCACCCGCGAGCTGGCCGACATCGACGAAGCGCCGAACTTCATCAAGACCTTCCTGGCGCAGATCTGGACCCAGGTGCTGGTGATGTCGGCCACACGCCACGGCGCCGACAGCGACATCCACCAACGCCACAAGCGTGCCGGCCACCAACTGGTGCTGAGCGTTCAGCCCAAGGGGCACCCCTCGCTGCGCTCGGACTTCCTGCGCCAGTTGCCCCAGCTCATGAAGGACCTCAATGAGGGCCTGGACATGATCCAGTGGGCGGCCGAGGCCAAGCAGGCCTTCTTTGCGCAGCTGCTGCCACTGCATGCCGAAGCCCTCAAGGCGGCGCCCCCCCACGAACTGACACTGCGCCTGCTGGAACAGCGCCTGCGCAAGGTCGAGCAGATCGCCATCCCCAGCCGCGAAGACGCCGCCAACGACCCCCTGCCCAGCCCGAGCGAGCCCGGGGCCCTGCCGCTGGCCGCGCACCTGACACCGCAGGAAGCCCGGGAGGCCGGCTGGGTCAGCGAACAGCAGGTGCACACCGACGGTGCCTCGCTGGACATCGACCTGAGCGGGGCCGGAGAAGACGCCGACCTGAGCGGACCGGACATCGACATCATCCTGGACTCTCCCGCCCCACCGGCGGCCGGCCCGTCGCTGGTGAACTTCATCCAGGCCGGGGCCGCCTACCGCATGCTGCTGCGCGGCCAGTGGCGCAAGGTCCGTCTGACCTGGGTCAGCGAGGGCCGCACCTTCTTCATCTTCACGCACGGCCACCAGGCTGCCAAGGAAACCATCTCCCTGACGGCGCGCACGCTCGGGCAGATGTGTGCCAGCGGCCGCTTCAAAGCCTTCGAGCAGGCCCAGTTGCTCGAGCGCGCCACCATCCGCGCGCGGCGTCAGCTTGCGGCGCTCAACGCCCAGCGCAAGGTGGCTGCGTGAGCTGACGGGCCATGGCCATGGCGTGGGCCAGGCTCGACGGATCGGCTCGACCGGTCCCGGCCAGATCGAAGGCCGTCCCATGGTCCGGACTGGTGCGCACGAAAGGCAGCCCCAGGGTGACGTTGACCCCGTCAGACACACCCAGGTACTTGACCGGGATCAGCCCCTGGTCGTGGTACATGGCCACCACGGCGTCGAACTCCCCCGGGTGACCGGGCGCATGCCGGGCCCGCATGAACACGGTGTCCGGGGCCCAGGGCCCGCTCACCGCCCAGCCCAGCGCAATGGCCTCGGCCACGGCCGGGGCGATGATGTCGCGATCTTCGGTGCCGAACAGCCCGCCCTCGCCGGCATGCGGGTTCAGGCCGGCCACCCCGATGCGGGGCTGCACGATGCCCATGCGACACAGGCTGTCGTGTGTGATGCGGATGGTTTCGGCCACGTTGTCGTGGGTCACCGCTTCCAGGGCCTGCCTGAGCGACACGTGGATGGACACCAGCACCGTGCGCAACTCGGGATTGGCCAGCATCATGCGCACCGGCACCAACGGCTGTCCGGGCGGCGTGGCCAGGGCCTGCAGCAATTCGGTGTGTCCCGGGAAGGGCTCGCCCGCGGCCGACAGGGCTTCCTTGTGCAGGGGCGCCGTGACCAGCGCCCGCGCCTGGCCGGCCATCACCAGCCGGGCGCCTTCGCGCACCCAACAGGCCGCCGCCGCACCCGCCTGGGCCGACACCTGCCCCCAGGGCAGGCTCGCCAGCCCGCTCGGCGCGCCAGCGGGCGACCACACCGGCACCACGCCCGAGCCGGCCGCGGGCAGCGGATCGCCTGGCGTCCATGAACGCACCACCAGCCCGGCGGCCGGGCCCGAAGCGGCCGCCAGGACCGCCCGCGCCCGTTCAACCACGTCCACATCCCCCACGACGACGGCCCAGGGAGCGGGCGAGGCGGCCCACTGGGCCACGACGATTTCAGGCCCGATGCCGCAAGGGTCACCCAGGGTCAGGGCCAGCGGCAGGTCGTGCGAAGCAGCACTCATCGAGGATGATTCCTTGGAAGTCGTCATTCAGAAGCCTCCATTGTGGCGTGGCCACCTCGCGCGTCGCATCCGGGCGGTACACTCCCCGCCATGAGCTGGCAAGACGAAATTCGCTGGGACGCGCAGGGCCTCGTGCCCGTGATCGCCCAGGAAGCCCACACGGGCGATGTGCTGATGTTCGCCTGGATGAACCGCGAGGCGCTGACGCGCACGGCCGAACTCGGCGAGGCCGTGTACTGGAGTCGATCGCGCAACCGCCTCTGGCACAAGGGCGAGGAGTCCGGCCACACGCAGAAAGTGCACGACATCCGCCTGGATTGCGACAACGATGTCGTGCTGCTGAAGGTCGAGCAGCTCGGGCACGAGCCGGGCATCGCCTGCCACACCGGCCGACACAGCTGCTTCTTCCAGCGCCTGGAGGGCGATGGCTGGCAGGCAGTCGATCCGGTGCTGAAAGACCCGGAACACATCTACAAGTGAACACGGCGCCCACCATGTCCCCGTCTCAGCCCACCACCAGCACCGACGTGCTGCGCCGCCTGGCCGACGTGATCGAATCCCGCAAGGGTGGCGACCCCGACAAGAGCTACGTGGCCCGCCTGTTCCACAAGGGCACCGACACCGTGCTCAAGAAGGTGGGCGAAGAGGCCAGCGAAACCATCATGGCCGGCAAGGACATGGCCCACGCGCCCGGTCCCGAAGCCCGCAAGGCCCTGGTGGGCGAATTTGCCGACCTGTGGTTCCACAGCCTGGTGGCCATGGCCCACCTGGGGCTGCACCCGGACGAGGTGATCGGCGAGTTGGCGCGGCGCGAAGGGCTGTCGGGCCTCGAAGAATTTGCCCGGCGCAGCGCTCCGCCCACCCCCTGAACTGGGTGGTCCGTCCTTGATTCCGCACCGATCGCCCTGACCTGGCACACAAATCGCAAGGCAAGACCCGCACCATGAGCCACGATCCGAACTGCATCTTCTGCAAGATCTCGAAGGGTGAAATCCCCAGCCGCACGGTCTATGAGGACGACGACGTCATCGCCTTTCATGACATCCGTCCGGCAGCCCCGGTGCACTTCCTGATCGTGCCGCGAGAGCACATCCCGCGTCTGCAGGACTGCGAACCGCGGCACATGGCCCTGCTCGGCAAGATGATGGCCCTGGCGCCGAAACTGGCGGCTGATCAGGGTGTCACGAACGGATTCAGGGTGGTGGTGAACAATGGAGAGGACGGCGGTCAGGAGGTCTACCACCTGCACCTGCATGTCATGGGGGGCCCCCGCCCCTGGAAGATCGGTTGAACGTTTTTTTGACACGGGCTTGCGGTGCCCCGAACCGCTGAGGAGTGAACCATGGGATCGTTGAGCATCTGGCACTGGGTGATCGTGCTGTTGATCGTGGTGATGGTGTTCGGCACCAAGAAGCTGAAGAACATCGGCACCGACCTGGGCTCGGCCGTCAAGGGCTTCAAGGACGGCATGAAGGACGGCGGCACCGCCGACGCGCCGGCCCAGCAGGTCACGCAGGCCAAGACGGACGCCAACACGGTGGACGTCGAAGCCAAGACCAAGTCCTGATGAGCCACGAGGTGGTACGGCGACGTGATTGACTTCGGCATCGACAAACTGGCCCTCATCGGGGCCGTGGCCCTGATCGTGATCGGCCCCGAGCGACTGCCCAAGGTCGCTCGGACGGTGGGCGTGCTGCTGGGCAAGGCCCAGCGCTACGTGTCGCAGGTGCAGGCCGAGGTCAATCGATCGATGGAGCTTGAAGAGCTCCAGAAGATGAAGGCGGGCATCCAGGACGCCGCACAGTCGGTGGAGCAGACCGTGCGCCACGAACTGAACGCGACGGAGTCGGCCTTGAGCGGTGGCGAAGGCGATCCCAACGCCATCGGCTCGTCGGCGTACAGCCACGACTTCGGCAGCTACAACAGCTTCACATCGAGCTACCAGCCCCCCCGCAAGAACTGGCGGCTCAAGCGCGGCGCGACCCCGCTGTGGTACAAGCAGCGACAGGGCGTTCGTCGCCATGTCCAGTCCGGAGCCGCCCGCGTCGCCCGCTTCCGCCCCCCGGGCCTGCGCTGACGCCCGTCCATCGCCCTTTTGCCCCTCTGCCCCAAGGCCCCGCCCCGTGAGCCAAGACCCACGTCCAGACGAGCTGGAAGGCACTGAACAGCCTTTCGTATCGCACCTGATCGAACTGCGCGACCGTCTGGTGCGTGCCGCCATCGCCATCGGCGTGTGCTTCCTGGCCCTGGCCATCTACCCCGGTCCGTCGGGTCTGTACGACTGGCTGGCGGCACCGCTGGTGGCTGCCCTGCCCCAGGGCGCGACGATGATCGCCACCAACGTGATCTCGCCGTTCATGGTGCCCATCAAGATCACGATGCTGGCGGCCTTCATGCTGGCGCTGCCGGTGGTGCTCTACCAGATCTGGGCCTTCGTGGCGCCGGGGCTGTACACGCACGAAAAGCGCCTGGTGATGCCCTTGATCGTGTCATCGACCTTGCTGTTCTACATCGGCGTGGCGTTCTGCTACTTCTTCGTGTTCAACAAGGTCTTCGTCTTCATTCAGCAGTTCGCCCCCAAGAGCATCACCGCGGCCCCCGACATCGAGTCGTACCTGGGCTTCGTGCTCAACATGTTCCTGGCCTTCGGTGCGTCGTTCGAGGTGCCGGTGGTGGTGGTGATCCTGGCGCGCATGGGCATCGTCACGATCGAGAAGCTCAAGGATTTCCGGGGGTACTTCATCGTGCTGGCCTTCGTGATTGCGGCCATCGTGACCCCGCCCGACGTGGTGTCCCAACTGGCCCTGGCCATCCCCATGTGCCTGCTCTACGAGCTGGGCATTTGGGCCGCCCACTTTGCGGGCAAGTCGGCCCAGGCGGCCGAGGCTGCGCGCAACGAAGACAACAAGGCCGCCTGAGCGATCCATCAGCCCCGTCTCCGGGGGCACTCCCTGATCGGGCGGGTCAGCGCCCTCGCTTGAGGGCCCGCAGCTGAGCCAGACGCTCGGCGATCTTGATCTCCAGGCCCCGCTCCACCGGTTGGTAGAAGTCCTGCTCCGGCATGTCGTCGGGAAAGTAGCGCTCGCCCGCGGCCACGCCACCGGGTTCGTCATGGGCGTAGCGGTAGCCGTCCCCATGCCCCAGCTGCTTCATCAGCTTGGTCGGCGCGTTGCGCAGGTGCATGGGCACCGGCCGGCTCTGGTCGCGGGCCACCCAGGCCCGCGCCGCCTTGTAGGCCACATACGCCGCATTGCTCTTGGGCGCCATCGCCAGGTAGATCACAGCCTGCGCCAGGGTCAGCTCCCCTTCGGGCGAGCCCAGTCGTTCATAGGTGTCGGCGGCGTCCAGGGCCAGGCGCAGGGCCCGCGGATCGGCCAGACCGATGTCTTCGCTGGCCATGCGGATCAGCCGACGGACGATGTAGCGTGGGTCGACCCCGCCATCGATCATGCGCACGAACCAGTACAGTGCAGCGTCCGGGTCGGATCCGCGCACCGACTTGTGCAAGGCCGAGATCGTGTCGTAGAACTGGTCTCCACCCTTGTCATAGCGGCGCAATTGCTCACCCAGCGAACGCTCGAGCGCGGCCTCGTCGATCTCGGCCACCCCCCCCAGCAGGCTGCACAAGGTTTCGTAGGTGTTGAGCAGGCGACGCGCGTCGCCGTCGGCATAGGCCACCAGGCGGTCGGCCGCCGACGTGGTGAGCGTCGGACCGCCCAGGGCCTCGCGCCCCCGCGCCAGCAGGGTGTGCATGGCCTGGGCATCGACCGCCTTGAGCACGTGCACGGTGGCCCGGGACAGGAGCGCCGCATTGACCTCGAACGACGGGTTCTCGGTGGTGGCGCCGATGAAGGTGAACAGGCCGGACTCGACATGCGGCAGGAACGCATCCTGCTGCGCCTTGTTGAATCGGTGGACCTCGTCGACGAACACCACCGTGCGCCGACCGCGCGCTTGCGCCGCCAGCGCGCGGTCGACCGCCTCGCGGATGTCCTTGACCCCACCGAGCACGGCCGAGATGGTGATGAAGTCGGCGTCCACCGTGTCGGCCATCAGCCTCGCCAATGTGGTCTTGCCCACACCCGGCGGCCCCCACAGGATCATGGAATGCGGATGCCCCGACTCGAAGGCCACGCGCAGCGGCTGCCCGGCCCCCAGCAGGTGGTCCTGGCCGACGACATCGGCCAGACTGCGCGGCCGCAGGCGCTCGGCCAGTGGCGCGTGGTGGCCTGCGCGCAGCGTCGCACCGGCGGTCGCAGCCCCGCCCGGGGCCGGCGCATCCAGAGGCAGTTCCAGAGGCAAAGGGAGGTCGTCCTGCATGGGCACGATTGTCGCAGCCCGCCAGCCGCTGGGCCCTCGCTCGCGGGGTCGAATCGACGGGCACTGGACAATCAGGGATAAACCTGAGATACTGGCGGTCTTGTCACAGCGGTGCTGGACGCTTCGTGCGATTCCAGCGTGGCGTTGTGCCAAACCGTTCATCCCCACTGACCTTGTCAAGCCGGGTCGCACCGCCGGGTGCCGACCATTCCCACGTGTCTTGAGTTCCGGTTGGCGGCGATGCCGTCGCTTTCAACAACCGGCTCACCGTGGCTTCCAGGCGCCCCCCTGCCGCCTGCCCACGAGGTACGGACACGATCCCAGCGACCCCACCGGTCCGCCACCAGGCCTGTTGCCTGACCGGACCACGCTCTCGCGCCTTCGATCACGGATCGAGGAGGCGCCGGGCTGCTTTTGGCTTGAAAGACTGTTGTATGAACCTCCCTCAGGACAACCTGAACCCCCAAGACGACTTCATCGGTGCCGATGAGGACCTGGCCCCTGCGGCTGACGCCATCGACACCGAAGGCGGCGCCCGATTCGACGACCTGGGTCTGAACCCCCTGCTGTGCGCGGCTCTGGCCGACTCGGGCTACACCCAGCCCACCGAAGTGCAGATCCAGGCCATCCCGGCTGCGCTGGACGGCGCCGATCTGCGCGTGGCCTCGAGCACCGGCAGCGGCAAGACCGCCGCCTTCATGCTGCCGGCCCTGCAACGCATCGTCAACGCCCGCGGCGACAACGCCAAGCGCCGCGAAAAGGGCAAGGTCCACGGCCCGCGCGTGCTCGTGCTGGCCCCCACCCGCGAACTGGCCCTGCAAGTGGCCAAGGCGGCCACCACCTACGGCAAGCACCTGCAAGGTCTGCGCGTGGCCACCGTGGTCGGTGGCGTGCCCTACGGCTACCAGCTCAAGGCCCTCAAGGGCCCGCTGGACGTGCTGATCGCCACGCCCGGCCGCCTGCTGGACCACCTGGGCACCGGCGCCGCCGTGCTGAACAACCTTGAAGTGCTGGTGCTCGACGAAGCCGATCGCATGCTGGACATGGGCTTCATCGAGGACATCGAAGCCATCGCTGCCGCGACGCCCGAAGACCGCCAGACACTGATGTTCAGCGCCACCTTCGCCGGTCACGTCGGTCGTCTGGCCGAGCGCCTGACGCGCGACTCGGTGAGCATCGAAGTGGCCTCGCACACCGACAGCCACGACAACATCGAGCAGCGCCTGCACGTGGCCGACACCCTGGCTCACAAGAACGACCTGCTGGACCACCTGCTGACGACACGCGAAGTGGACCAGGCCGTGGTGTTCACCGCCACCCAGCGTGACGCCGACGTGCTGGCCGACCGCCTGGCCGACCTGGGTCACTCCGTGGCCGCCCTGCACGGTGGCATGCCGCAAGGTCGCCGCAACCGCGTGCTGCAGGCCCTGCGCAACCGCCAGTTGCGCGTGCTGGTGGCCACCGATGTGGCTGCGCGCGGCATCGACGTGCCCACGATCACCCACGTGATCAACTACGGCATGCCGATGAAGCCCGAAGACTACGTGCACCGCATCGGCCGCACGGGCCGTGCCGGTCGTTCCGGTCTGGCCGTGACGCTGGCCGAGCGCCGCGACATCCCGATGGTGCGCCGCATCGAGCGCTTCACGACCCAACGCATCCCCGAGGCCGTCATCGCCGGCCTGGAGCCCAAGACCAAGCTGCAAGCCGATCGACCGGCGCGTGGCGGCAAGCCCATGCCGGGTCATCGCGGCCGCCGCGACGACCGCTTCGGTGGCGGTGACCGCTTCGCCGGCGAACGTTTTGGCGGAGGCGGCGATCGCTTTCACAATGACCGAGGCGGCGATCGCTTCCACAATGACCGAGGCGGCGACCGTGGCGATGAGCGTTTCGCCCCCAAGGGCCCGCGTTTCGGTGACCGTGACGGCCAAGGCTTCGGTGGCGGCCGCGATGGCGCGCCCCGCGGCGAGTTCAAGCCCCGTCGTGACGACCGCGGTCCGCAAGGTCGTCCGGAAGGCGCTCACCGGCACGAAGGCTTCCGCAGCGAAGGCTTCCACAAGCCGAACCGCGAAGGCGGCTTCGGTGGCGGTCAGGGCAAGCCCCATGGCGACCGTCCGCGCTTCGATGCCGATCGCCCCCGCTTCGACAACGATCGCCCTCGCTTCGACAACGACCGTCCCCGCTTTGACGGTGACCGTCCGGCGCGTCCGCAAGGCGATCGCCCGTTCGGCGACAAGAAGGGGTTCGGCGGCAAGGCCGGTCCCAAGCCGGCCTTCGGCGACCGCGGTGGCTTTGGCAAGCCCGGCGGCTTCAAGTCGGGTGGCGGCAAGCCGGGTTTTGGCGGCAAGCGCGCCGGCTTCACCAAGCGCGAAGGCTGATCCCGATCGGCCTCAGGGCTGATCGAGCACGTCCGCCCCAGGGGGCGGCGTGAAGGCAAAGCGCCCCGGCGCCAGGGTCACCTGCGTGTCGAGGGCGTTGAAGTCCAGGCGCGAACGCTGGCCAAAGCTGTCGAGCACCTCGATGGCCACCAGCGCGCCCTGGCGAAAGCCCACCCGCACAGACTGGAACTGTCCGTCGCGCACGCGGGGCGTGGCCTCCACCCAGACGGTGTCGCCAGCGGCCACAGCCCCGGGCACCGCCTTGAGGGTGAAATCACGGTCGATGGCCGCCCCGGCCAGCAAGGCCGCCGGTGTGGCGCCCATGGCCTGCCCCATCGGTCGCACGGTCACCTGGTTCAGGTCGCTGTCGTACAGCCAGACCTTGCGTCCGTCGCCCACGATCAGTTGCTCGACCGGGCTGAGGTACTCGAAACGGAATCGATCCGGCCGCTGAAACTCGAAGCTGCCGCTGGACTTGCGCACCTTCTTGCCGTCCGGTGACGTCACCGTCTGGGTGAAGCGCCCGCGTGCCTGCTGCACGTCTCGGGCAAAACCGCGCAACTGGGCCACGGCATCGGTGGCCACCGGCGTCGCCGATGCCGCAAGCCCTGAGGCCGAGGCCATCGTGACGACCACCACCGAGGCCACCAGGGCCTGCATCACCTGACGCCGTTCGCGTCGCTTCGCATTCATCGTCTGTCTGTCCTCGGGCAAGAATGGATCGCCTCAGTCGGCATCCCAGGGCGCGGCCGTGGACCCGCCGTCGCCGCCGCGCGCCGGCACCAGGATCTCCCGGTTGCCATTGGTCGACATGTTCGACACCAGGCCCGATTGCTCCATCTGTTCCAGCAGCCGGGCCGCACGGTTGTAGCCGATGCGCAGGTGACGCTGCACCAACGAGATCGACGCCTTGCGGTGCTGCAGCACCACCGCCACAGCCTGGTCGTACATCGGGTCGGCCTCGGCTTCGCCCCCGCCGCCACCGGGCAGGCCGCCGGCCTCGCTGTCCAACGTACCGCCCTCGAGAATGCCTTCGATGTAATTGGGCTCGCCCTGCTGCTTGAGGTACTCGACGACCCGGTGCACCTCCTCGTCGGACACGAAGGCACCATGCACCCGCATCGGCAACCCGGTGCCCGGGGCCAGGTACAGCATGTCCCCCTGCCCCAGCAACGCCTCGGCCCCCATCTGATCCAGGATGGTGCGGCTGTCGATCTTGCTGCTGACCTGGAAGGAAATGCGCGTCGGGATGTTGGCCTTGATCAGGCCGGTGATCACGTCCACCGAAGGGCGCTGTGTGGCCAGGATCAGGTGCAGGCCCGCAGCCCGGGCCTTCTGCGCCAGGCGGGCAATCAGTTCCTCGATCTTCTTGCCCACCACCATCATCAGGTCGGCCAGCTCGTCGATCACGATCACGATGTGCGGCAGACGCTCCAGCGGCTCCGGCGCCTCGGGCGTCAGGCTGAACGGGTTGGGGACCAGTTCGCCCCGCGCCTTGGCCTCGTCCATCTTTTTGTTGTAACCCGCCAGGTTGCGCACACCCATCTTGGACATGAGCTTGTAGCGACGCTCCATCTCGCCCACGGCCCAGTTGAGCGCATTGCCGGCCTGCTTCATGTCGGTCACGACCGGGCACAACAGGTGCGGAATGCCCTCGTAGACGCTCATTTCCAGCATCTTGGGGTCGATCAGGATCAGGCGCACGTCGCGCGCCTCGGCCTTGTAGAGCAGGCTCAGGATGGTGGCGTTGATACCCACCGATTTACCCGAGCCCGTGGTGCCGGCCACCAGGCAGTGAGGCATCTTGGCCAGATCGGCCACCACCGGAGCGCCCACGATGTCCTTGCCCAGGCCGATGGTCAGCATGGACTGCGCATCGTTGTAGACCTGCGAGCCCAGAATCTCGGCCAGACGGATCATCTGGCGCCGGGCGTTGGGCAACTCCAGGGCCATCAGGTTCTTGCCCGGGATGGTCTCGACCACGCGAATGCTCACCAGCGACAGGGAGCGTGCCAGGTCCTTGGCCAGGTTGACGATCTGCGAACCCTTGACCCCCGTGGCCGGCTCGATCTCGTACCGGGTGATGACCGGCCCCGGTGACGCGGCGACCACCCGCACCTCGACACCGAAATCCTTGAGCTTCTTCTCGATCAGGCGCGAGGTCATTTCCAGCGACTCGGCCGTGGCCATTTCCATGCGGCCAGATGCAGCGTCGAGCAGATCGATCTGCGGCAGCTTGGTGTCGGACAGTTCCGAGAACAGCGGCTTTTGCTTTTCCTTGACCACCCGCTCGGATTTGGGCACCTCGATGACGGGTTGTTCGATGACCAGCGGCATCGGGGGTTCGGGCGGGGTCTCGATGCGCTCTTCTTCGACAACCCGCTCACGCTCGATGGCGGCCTTTTCGCCCATGCGGATGTCCTGCTCGACCTCGCGCTGGGCCTCGCGCCGCCGGCGGGCTCGGTCGGCCAGCGCACCAATGCGCTCGGCCAGGTCCAGCCACGAGAACTGCAGCGACATGGCCATGCCCGTGACCAGCATGGCGATCAGCACGATGCCCGACCCGTTGAAGCCCAGCCACTGCATGGCCAGCGGGCCCAGGCTGTAGCCCAGGATGCCGCCAGCATGCTCCCCGGCCAGCAACAGCTCGCTGCGGTACAGGCGTGTCCATTCCAGCGTGCAACTGGCCACCAGCAGCAAGGTCACGCCCAGCCAGAACCGCCAGGTGGGGTACTGCACCGGCGGGTGCACAGTGGCCACCGCAGCGTCTCGCCGCAACCATCGGGCAAGCGCGCCCAGCCAGACCCGAGCGCCCACGATGGGCAGCCACCAGGCCGATCGCCCCAGCAGCAAGCCCAGCAGATCGGACACACCAGCCCCCAGCGCCCCGACCCAGTTGGTCGGCTCGAGGTGCTGACCCGATGTGGTGAAAGCGGGGTCCAACCGGTCGTGGCTGGCCAGGGCCAGCAACAAGAGCAACAAGGCCACGCCGCCCAGCAGCAGACCGGCCTGGAAACGCACGGAGGTTTCGGGGGGCGATTCGGGCTCGGCCGAGGTGGGCACGGCCGGCCTGTGCAGGCGGCCCGTCAGCCGCAGGCTGGTGGCCGGATCCAGACGCCGCTCGTCGGGACGGGGCGCGGCCCCGTCTTGATTCAGGGATCCCAAGGGATAGCTCATGCGTGCATTGTGCTGCGAAATCGGCGCGCCACGCCCCCGGGGCAGCCCACGCACCGCCCCAAAACAAAACGCCACCGGCGCGGGCGACCCACGGCGGTGGCTGCGACCGGCGCCGCTCGGGCGCCGAAGCTGGCAAAACGGAAAGGCGGCGTCGGCGTCAGGCGGTGGCCACGAGGTGGTCCTTGAGCACCACGCTGCCCGATTCCTGGGTGTGGATGAGGCCGCGCTCCTCGAGGTCCTTCATGACCCGGCTGACCATCTCGCGGGACGCTCCCACGTGCTTGGCCAGGTCCTGGCGGGACACCTTGCCCCGGATGACCTTCTCGCCCTGATCCTCATCGGCCATGTCCAGCAGGGCGCGGGCCACCCGACCGTAGACGTCGAGCAGGGCCAGGGATTCGATCTGGCGATCGGCGTTGCGCAGGCGCTGCACCAGACCGCGCATGATCGCGTACGACAGCGAAGAGTTTTCCGGCAGGCAGCGGGCGAATTCGGGCCGACCCAGCATCAGCACGTCGGTCTGCACTTCGGCGCGCACGGTGGCCGAATGCGGCTCGTTGTCGATGAGGCTCATCTCGCCGATGTAGTCGCCCGCCTCCAGCACCGCCAGGATCACCTCACGGCCGCGCTCGTCGGCAGCCACCACGCGAGCCCGACCGGTGAGCAGGATGAACAGCGAGTTGGTCTTGCGGCCGCGCTCGACGATGAGTTCGCCGCGACGAAAACGGCGCTTGACCACGCTGTCGGCAATCGATTCGGCTTGGGCCTGGGTCAGCATCGAAAACAGCGGCACGCGCCGGATCAGATCGAGATTGGACAACATGGCCATGGCAGCAGCTCCTCAGTGTGACCCGCCGGGTCGTCGTTGAACATGTCGGCAAAGGGCCGCCGCCTCGGGTGCGACGACCTCCAATGCCACGTGCACAACGGGCCTGTTGCGAGCCCTTCATGTGGCATCCTTCACCTGTCCCTACAATTTTCGGCAGTGGTGGCGGGATTTTTAGGCATTTTTGATGCCAGCATCCAACGCCGATCGCTGGAGATGCACCGCCACCCCAGCCCAATTGCCACAAGCAGGCGGGTCTGCCGCATCACGAGAGAGAAACAGAAAGGTTTTCGAGCATGACCACCCCCGCCCACAGCCAGGTGCTGATTCTGGGTTCCGGCCCTGCCGGTTACACCGCCGCCATCTACGCCGCGCGCGCCAACCTGAGCCCCACGCTGGTGACCGGCATGGCCCAAGGCGGCCAGCTGATGACGACCACCGAGGTCGACAACTGGCCGGCTGACGTGCACGGTGTGCAGGGCCCCGACCTGATGCAGCGCTTTCTGCAGCACGCCGAGCGCTTCAACACCAGCCTGGTGTTCGACCACATCAATGAAGTCGATTTCTCCAAACGGCCGTTCACGCTCAAGGGCGACGCCGGCACCTACACGGCCGACACGGTGATCCTGGCCACGGGCGCTTCGGCCAAGTACCTGGGCCTGCCCTCCGAAGAAGCCTTCATGGGCCGCGGTGTCAGCGGCTGCGCCACCTGTGACGGCTTCTTCTACCGTGACCAGGTCGTCTGCGTGGTCGGGGGCGGCAACACGGCCATCGAGGAGGCCCTGTACCTGTCGAACATCGCCAGCAAGGTGCACCTGATCCACCGCCGCGACAAGTTCCGCGCCGAAGCCATCATGATCGACAAGGTGCACGAGAAGGTCGCCGCCGGCAAGATCGAGTTGCACCTTTTCAACGTGTTGGACGAGGTGCTGGGCGATGCCAGCGGCGTGACCGGTGTGCGCGTCAAAAACGTCAATGACGGCAGCACACAGGATATCGAGCTCAAGGGCTGTTTCATCGCCATCGGCCATTCGCCCAATACCGAGATCTTCAAGGGCCAGCTCGACATGAAGGATGGCTACATCCTGACCAAGGGCGGCTCCGAAGGCTTCGCGACGATGACGAGCGTGCCAGGGGTGTTTGCCGCTGGCGACGTGCAGGACCATGTCTACCGCCAGGCGATCACCAGCGCCGGTACCGGCTGTATGGCCGCCCTGGACGCCCAGCGCTTCCTGGAGCAGAACCCGAGCTGACCGCCTGCCACGCAGATTGTGGACCGCACTTGGCTAGAGCTCGGTTTCCAGCTATAATCTGCGTTTTTCCAATTGAGTCCCGGCTGGGCGGAGAGCGTGCGGTGCCAATCGCGTGTTCGCCAGATGGCCGGAAGGGTGTGTACCCAAGCGCCGCCCATCGGCTACCCGATGAGGTCCTTGCTCTGCATACCGCTTCGCAACACAAGCGCAATAGCGATTACGGAGAAGCGTCATGGCACGCGTCTGTCAAGTCACGGGCAAGCGCCCGATGGTGGGGAACATGGTGTCCCACGCCAACAACAAAACCAAGCGTCGTTTCCTGCCCAACCTGCAGTACCGTCGTTTCTGGGTCGAGAGCGAGAACCGCTGGGTGCGTCTGCGCGTGAGCGCTGCGGCTCTGCGTCTGATCGACAAGGTGGGCATCGACCAGGTCCTCGTCGACCTGCGTGCCCGTGGCGAACTGTGATCTGAAAGGCAGGACACACCATGGCTGCTAAAGGCGGACGCGAAAAGATCAAGCTGGAATCCACCGCGGGTACCGGCCACTTCTACACCACCAGCAAGAACAAGAAGACCACGCCTGAAAAGCTGGAATTCATGAAGTTCGACCCCAAGGCCCGCAAGCATGTGGCCTACAAGGAAGTCAAGCTGAAGTAATCCGGTTCCCGGATCACGCCCAGACCCGCCCGGGCTTGCGCCTCGGCGGGTTTTGTTTTGGGCACGCTGGGATGTGTGCCAGCGATGCAGCGCGGGGTGAAGGGGCACCCCTGGTTCGCCACGCGCCCCGCGAAAACCCACAAAAAAGCCCCGCACTGAGGCGGGGCTCTCTGAGTAGGGCGACCTGCCCGCCGACGGGCACAACAGGCGCGCCGTGCGTTGCAGGATCAGGCCGAAGCCGCCCGCAGTTTGAGCGAGAACTCCTGCAAGGCCTGGATGCCACTGGCCTCGGCGCGCTGACACCAGCCCTGCAGATCCTGCACCAGCTGTTCGGCCGACACGTTCGTGCGGGTCCACATCTGGCGGAGCTCCTCGCGCATGGCGATCAGCTTGGCCAGTTTCGGGTTGTCGGCCAGGGCCAGAGACACGTCACCACGCAGGCTGGCCGGCACCTTGTCGTCATCACGGTGCAGCCAGTTGCGCACGCGCTGCAGCTTGTCGGCAGCGACCTGCTGGCGTTCGGCCTTGAGCCGCGCCAGCTCGGCTGCACAGGCCAGGCGCACCTCGCGGGCGTACGACGCCATCAGCTCGTAGCGGTTGGCCACGATGGCCTCCAGCGTCTTGGCATCGGCCACCGGCTTGACGTCGCCCAGGGTGAGGCGCGGGGGCACCTTGCGCACCTTGGCCATGCCCAGCACCTCCAGCGCCCGGATGTAACCCCAGCCGATGTCGAACTCATAGGGCTTGACCGACAGCTTGGCCGACGTCGGGTAGGTGTGGTGGTTGTTGTGCAGCTCCTCGCCACCGATGATCAACCCCCAAGGGCTGATGTTGGTGGAGGCGTCGGCGGCCTCGAAGTTGCGGTAACCCCACCAGTGACCCAGGCCGTTGATGATGCCGGCCGCCGTCACGGGGATCCACAGCATCTGTACGGCCCACACGGTGATCCCGATGGCGCCAAACAGCAGCAGATCGATCAGCAGCATCAGCACGATGCCCCAGTTGGATCGGCCGGTGTAGATGTGCGTCTCGAGCCAGTCGTTGGGCGTGTTGTGGCCGTACTTCTTGAGGGTCTCGCCGTTGGCCGCCTCCTTGGCGTACAGTTCGCGCCCCTCGAGCAGCACCGTCTTGATGCCATGTGCCACCGGGCTGTGCGGGTCGTCGGCGGTTTCGCATTTGGCGTGGTGCTTGCGGTG
>Ga0255180_1000225_pt1 | contig 23003 bp, 28 predicted proteins | sample Atl_Colum_RepB_8_FD_189933 | JGI IMG/M metagenome (GOLD analysis project Ga0255180, IMG submission 189933) | Freshwater microbial communities from Altamaha River, Georgia, United States - Atl_Colum_RepB_8d | ecosystem: Environmental > Aquatic > Freshwater > River | place: USA: Georgia... | reverse complement strand
CGGGGGTATCCGCCTCTCCGACTGCTCCCAGCTCAACCCCAAGCACCCCTGGCCGTTCACGATGAGCCTGGCGGCGACGCCATCGATCTACGGGGATGGGTCCGACTGGGGGCTCTTCCTCGAGCAGGCCGTGCCCGACGCCGAGACCAGGCGATGGCTCCAGCTGTGGGCGGGGTCGCTGCTTTCGGGCAGCACCGAGCACCACGCGCTGGTGTTCATTTACGGCCCAGGCGGGACCGGGAAATCGGTCTTCGCCGAAGTCCTGCGGTACGCCCTGGGCGACTACGCGTGTGTGCTGCCGCCCGAGGCGCTGATGGGCCAGCGCGGGGCCGACGGCGCGTACTACCGGGCGACGCTCAAGGGCAAGCGGCTGGCGATTGTGAATGAGACTGGGGAGGGGGACTACTGGAACGCTCCCCAGGTGAAGAGTCTTACGGGTGGCGACACCGTGCTCGCCCGGAACCCCTACGGCCGGCCGTTCAGCTTTCAGCCGACGCACAAGCTGCTGGTGGTCTCGAACGACCCGCCCCACCTGAGCAAGGTGGACGAAGCCTGGCGGCGGCGGATGGTGGTGATCCCGTTCCTGACGAAGCCCAGTCGGGTCGATCCCGGTCTCAAGGCGCGGTTGGAGGCGTCGGCGTCTGAGGTCGTAGGATGGGCTGTACGGGGCTGGATGGACCTACAGGCGACCGAGAGCCGGAATCTCCTCGCGGAGCGCCCAGAGGCGATCCTAGAGGCCACAGACGCCTATCTCGAAGAGGTGGACACCGTCGGCGAGTGGTTGGAGGAATGCACCGAGCCGGATTCCACCAGTTCGTGTACCCCGAGAGCGGTACACGCATCGTTTCGCGCCTACTGCGAGTCGATGGGGAAGAGGGCCAAGAGCTGGCCGAACCTCCGCCACGACCTCGCCGGCAGGGGCTACCCGACGCGGAAGACGAACGGGATGCGGCTGGTCTTCGGGCTCAGGGTCACTCCGAGCGTCCCTGACTGGACCTGAAACGTCCCTGATTAAGTGCTGTGTTTACAAGGGTTTATGAGCGTACAGGGACGATAGGGACGATAGATTTAGAAAATATCCCCATAGTCCCTACCCCTGATAGCGGTGGTGAAAAGTTTCCGAAATCGAGCGTCCCTAGCGTCCCTGCCTCTCAACCCGATTGGGGTACATCATGGTGAACAGTCGAGCGAAAGGTGCCCGAGCCGAGCGAGCTGCGGCTGAGTACCTGTCGGCCCTCACGGGCAAAGTGTGGTACCGAACGGCGCAGCGTTGCGGGGTTGATACGGCCGACGTTCGCGCCGACGGCATCCCGATCCACGTGGAGGTGAAGCACTACGCCAGCGGCTTGAGCTTTTGGGCGCGTCGGTCGGAAGGTCTACGGTTGAGCCTGGGAGGCGACCTGTTCTTCTGTCGTGCGGATCACCTTCCCAGAGTCTGCCGCCAGCAGGAGGAGCATCACCTCGCCCCACGTTCGATGCTGGCGGAAGGCTTCATGCGTCAGGCCGTGCGCGACTGTGGGACGCTGGTCCCGCTCGTCCTGGCGAAGCAGAACAACTCGCATTGGATCGCCATCTGGCGATACTCAGACGATGATCTCTTTAGCGAGATCGTGAGGAGCTTCTATGCCAACTAGGTGGCGATTCACGGGCAACTTGGGGAAGCCGTTCTCCATGGTCAACACCATGCGCTCACGTGGTGGGTCATGGACACGCAAGGCCAAGCATCACAAGGCAGTGCATCCGCAGTGCGCCCACTGTGGGGCCATCACTGAGCTGGAGACTGACCACATCATTCCGCTCCACAAGGGCGGCACCGACTCATGGACGAACCTGCAAAGCCTGTGCAAGGAATGCCATGGCCGGAAGACCCAAAAAGACCGCCAATAATCAGCGTTCAAATGCGCGTGAAACCTCGACCCCCCCTTGCCCCCCGAGGGGGGGTGTTTCCGAGGGGGACCGCGTGTGGGGGGCCACGAAAACCGAGACGCGCCGTAAGCATCGCAAGAAGCCGCCTTTATGCGCCCAGCAGTCGGACGCCTACGCCCGGTCGGTCGTGGACGGCGACACGGTGGCGAACGCCAGAATCGTGGACGCTTGCCGGCGATACCTCGCCGAACGCACCGACCCGGCGGCTCATGATGTCTGGTGGGACGAGCAGCGAGCCGAAGACGCTCGGGCGTTCGCGCTGAAGTGCGGCCAGGGCGCCGAAGCCGGTGCCGGCCAGCCGCTCGTCTGGATGCCCTGGCAATGCATGGTCGCCATGGTTCTGCTCGCCCGGCGGCGCGTGGTGGACGGGCGCAAGACCGACACACCGGCGACGAAGGCGCTGCTCCTGGCGGTTGCTCGAGGCAACGGGAAGACCGAGTTCGCGGCGTCCATGCTCATGGCGTCGATGCGCGACCCCACGACTCGGCTGGAGTTCTGTTCCGTCGCCCCCGACAGCCGGCTGGCGCAGAAGACCTTCGAGCGAATGCAGTGCATGGTCGGGACGCTCGCCCTGGACGGCGCCGACAAGCTCGAGGACTCCTGGAAGGCGACGGGCGGCTCGACGCCAGCGCACCCCGGCCGAGTGAAGCACGGCGGGAATCGGTACATCTCGCTCCCCTGTACGGACAAGGCGCTCGATGGCCTGACCGCCCGGATGGTGATCGCCGACGAAGTGAGCCGCATGGAGAAGGCATTCGGCCGACTCCTGACCGGCTTGGCGAAGTTCCCGACCAGCCAGCTGCTCGCCATCACCACCCCCGACCCCGAGCAGAAGACCCGCCCGATCTGGGGCTACTGGGACGCCCTGGAACGCGCCATCATCGACGGCTCGCCGTACCCGGCCGGGTGGTGGCCGATGCTGTACGGGCTCGAGCCCGACGACCAAGCCGCCGATCCCGCGGCGTGGCCGAAGGCGCACCCGGCGCTCGGCGTCATCATCGACCCGACGCAGCTGGACCTCTCGGCCCGGACCATGCTCCAGTCAGGCGACCCCGCCCAAATCGCCGAGTTCGAGACCCAGCTCGCGTGTCGCTACCACGAAATCGCCACGACCGACATCGATCTGGCCGTGCTCGAGCGCCAGATGGAGCCATGCGACTGGGGCCGGCTGGGCGGTCAGAGCGCCGTGATCGGCTTGGACCTCTCCCGCGGCGGCTACGGGGCGCAGCTCGACCTCACCACCATGTGCCTGATGGTCGTGGACGGCGACAAGATCCGGGGCCGGAACGTGTCCTGGTGGGCCGGGACGGACATCGGCCTGGACGAGAAGCGGTGCAAGAACCCCCTCGGCGCGTGGGTGGAGCAGGGCTTCCTGCGCCGGATGCCTGGGGAATGGCACGACATGATGATCGTGGAGGCCGAGATCGAGGCGCTGATGATGCGTTACGACATCCGGAAGATCGGGGTAGACCCCCACCCAAGCCAGGCGCGAGACATCAAGCGGTGGATGGACCGGGGCTGGCCCATCGTCCCGGTGGACCAGTCGATTCGGACGATGGCCCCGGCGTGGAAGCTCTGGGGCGACCTCCTCAAGTCCCGGCAGCTCTTCTATGAACCGGACCCGGTGCTCTCGGCGGCGTTAAACGCCGTCCGGCTGGTCAAGGACAACGTGGGAAACATCCGCCCCGTGAAGGGCCGAAGCGCCGGGAACACCGACGCCGTGGTCGCCGGGAACATGGCCGCGCTCCTGATGGAGCACCACCAAGTCCGGGAGGCCGGAGGGCTGGCCGCGTCGAGCTGCCCCATCGGATAGTCCGGGAGTCCTCAAAAATAGTTGACACCTCGGGGCGGACTTGTTCCATCCGGGCGTGTCGAGCTGGTTCTCCCGAATCTTCGGCGTTCGCCCTTCGGTGGTGGTCTGGTCCACCCCCGACAAGGTCACCACGCCCGAGCCCGGCACCCTCCCGGCCGTGGTCCGGGCCATCCAGCTGATCTCCACCGACATCGCCCGGCTCCCCGTGCGCGTGTGTCGCGCCGACGGGACCACGGTCGAGGACCACCCGCTGGTGGGCATCCTGACCCGTGAGGCCAGCCGGTGGCAGTCGGGCTTCGATTTCCGGCGCTACGTCACCGGCTGCGCGTTGAGCTCGGGCAACGGCCTCGCCATCATCCGCCGGGCCTCCGACGGCACCGTCGCCGAGCTCCAGCCGATCCCCGAGGGCGCCGCCCGTGCCCGGTTCATGGAGGACGGCACCGAGTACCAGGTCTCGGATGTCCGACTCTCTGGCGACCAGGTGCTGCACATCGGCGCGTATCCCGATCTCGCCTTCCCGGCGTGGTTCCTGTCCCCGGTGGACGCGTGTCTCCCGGCGCTGAAACTCGCCGCCGACCAGGACGCTGCCCACGCCTCGCTTGTCCGAACGGGCTCGATGGGGAAAATCGCCATCAGCCACCAGGGCGCCATGAGCGACCAGACGGTCGAGGCCATCCGCAACGCCTGGCAGACCATGCACGCGACCGCCGACGGCGCCAGCCGGCCGCTGATCCTGCGCGAAGGCATGAAGGCCGAGCGGATCAGCCAGGAGACCTCGACCTCAATGATCGAGTCCCGGCGCTTCTCGGTGCAGGAGATCGCTCGAGCATTCGGCATCCCGCCCGAAATGCTCTTCCAGCAGGGCGGCGGGGCGCTCTCCTCGCAAGCCGAAACGGCTCGCGCCTATGTGGACAACGGGCTCTCGCAGTGGGTGACGGCGTGGGAGTCGGAGCTCACCCGCAAGCTCTGCGATCCCGGTGAATACGTCAAGTTCGACACGAACGTGCTGCTTCGCGGCAACCTGAAAGACGCCGGGCAGAGCCTCTCGAAGCTCGTCCTCGCGGGAATCATGTCGCCGAACGACGCTCGGCACCTCCTCGGGCTCGACCCGATGGACGGCCTGGACGATGCCATGGTCTCCATGCCGGGCGGCGCCAGCGCCGCCACGGGACCAAACGACACCAACGAAACGGAGTCCGAGGATGCTTGAGCTGCGGACCACCACGTTCGAGCGCTCCGGGAACAAGCTCGCCGGCTACGCGGCCGTGTACAACGCGCCCAGCCTCCCGCTGACCATCCGCGGCGTGAACGGTGGCCGGCCGTTCACCGAGCGCGTGGCGCCGGGCGCCTTCGACCGTTCCCTCGCCGGGAACGTGTCGCTTCTGGTCGGCCACGACCGCCGCGAGCTCCTGGCGAACACCCGCAGCGGACTGCTGCAACTTCGCTCCGACGAGCGCGGCCTGGCCTACGAGGTCGAGCTGCCCGACACCCAGAAGGCGCGTGATGTCCGCGCCCTGGTCGAGTCGGGAGTGCTCACCGAGATGTCGTTTGGTTTCTACGTCCGGTCGGACTCTTGGAAGGGCACCGACCGCACCCTCCTGGATGTGGATCTCCGGGAGGTTTCCATTGTCGAAAACGGCGCGTACCCGCAGACGACCGCCGAAGCACGCACCCACCAGCCGGGACTCTCCCGGCTTCGTCTGCGGTTGAGGACTCCCCGATGAAGCTGAAGGACATGATGGAGCAGCGTTCAACGCTGAAGACCGAGGCCGACGCCATTCTGGCGAGCGACACCCTGACCGTCGAGCAGGAAGCTCGCGGCAACGAGCTGGCGAACCAGATCCAGGAGCTGGACGGCAAGATCAAGGCCGCGCAGCTGCGCGAGCGGTTCGCCTCCTACTCGGCCATGGAACGTGGCCTCAAGGAGAACGAGCAGCGCACCGGCGAGTGGATCGCCACGAAGGAGTACCGGAACCAGTTCATCGACTGGGTCCGCGGCGGTCGGATGCCCGAGACCCGCGGCATTCAGGAAATGCGTGACGTCGACGTCACCAGCGGCAGCTTCTCGGTGCTCTTCCCCAAGATCTACGAGGAAGGCATCCTGAAGTACATGGAGCGGAACACCGTGGTTCGCAACCTGGCCAACCTCCGCACCGGCGTGAAGGGCAGCGTCACGCTGCGCCGCAACAACCTCGAGACCGACGCGGCCGCGTCCAACTTCTGGACCACCGAGTCCAGCAAGATCGCTACGGCGCTCGACGGCTCCTGGAGCGAGGTCAACCTCAACCCCGAGGGCGGTCTGCCGAAGTCGGAGGTCACCCAGTGGGCCGTCCGGCAGTCGGACTTCGACATCGAGACCGAAATCATCTTCGATATGCAACGGAAGATCGCTCGCGGTCTGGAGTCGGCGTACACGGTCGGCACCGGCACGAACATGCCGAAGGGCTTGTTCGTCTGGGACTCCGACTACAAGTCGGTGAACGTGTCCGCGGCGCACGGCTCCGGCTCCGGCTGGGATGGCGCGTTCACGCTCGCGAACCTCTTGGAGCTGCGCTACAAGACGCTCCCGGCGGAGTACTGGACGAGCGCGGCGTGGGTGATGAGCCAGGACGCGTACCACCGCATCGCATCGCTCACCCCGGCGGGCGGCACCAACGTGCCGATCTTCGCTCCGAGCTCGGATGTCCAGGTCTTGGAGAACGCGGCGCCGATGACGCTGCTGGGCCGTCCGGTCTACATCGCACCGTACGCCCCCGGTCGGCAGACCGGAGCGGTGACCAACAGCGTCCCGCTGATGTTCGCGAACGTGCAGGAAGCCTTCGCGATCCGCGAGTGGGGCGGCATCAGCCTCTTCCGCGACGATGTGACCACCCCCGGTCAGATCAAGTTCCAAGGCATGGTCTTCGCCAACAGCAAGGTCATCCGCCCGAAGGCGGTCGCCGCGCTGCGCGTCACGCTCACCTGATACTCCCCCCGGTTGGCCCGGTGGGGGCTTCGGCCCCCGCCGGGCTTGGGAGGCTTCATGCCGCTCGACCTCGCCAAGTTCCGCAACTGGGCACGGATTCCCCACACCGTGGACGATCCGGCCATTCAGCTCGCGTACACCGCTGCGGTGCGCGAGCTCGAAGAGCGCACGGGGTGGTGCTACGACCAGGTGATCCGCGCCCAGTACGTTGCGGAGGAACCCGAGGAACGAGGGGGGGTGAAGCTGCTGCTTCTCTCCCGCCAACCGGCGACCTTGGCGTCCACCGGGGCACCAAATCCCATCACGGTATTCAACCTGGTCGAGATCAACGGGATGGTGTACGCCGAGATCCCGGACGGCCTGATCTACCCGCTCACGGTGACGGTAACCGCCGGGAACGGAAAGATCAACGAACTGCTGGAGATGGCGCTGCTCCAGCGCGTCACGCAGCTGGTGAACAGCCGCGGGGATGACACCCAGGCGCTCGCGTCCGACTACTGGGATCGCATCTGCCCGATGATGGGCAAGGGCGTCGGATGAAGCAAGTCCCCCGAGGCATGATGCGCGAGGTGCTGACGGTGCAGACGCCGTCCACCTCGACGGACACCCTCGGGCAGCTGACCCGGACCTACACCACGGTCGCCACGATCCGCGCCCATGTGGAGTTCATCGAGAGCGCCGAGGCCGTGGACGAGGGCGGTCCCATCGTCCAGACCACCTACCGACTGCTCGCCGCCTGGCACCCGGCCGTGGACACCGAGACCCGGCTCCTCTGGAACGACCACGGCACGACCCGTACCCTCGAGGTCCGCACCTGTCAGGACCGAGACCAGCGCCGCCGCACGCTTGAAATGGATGCCGTGGAGGTGGTCCTGTGAAGAGCGACTTCTTCCGCATCACCGTCAAGGACAAGGAAGTCCGCGCCGCCCTGGCAAAGCTCCCCGAGCGCGTGAGTGAGAATGTCCGCAAGCGGGCCGCCCGTCGGGCGCTGCGGCCGTTCGTGAAGGAGCTGGCGCGTCTGTGGGTCTCGGCCCGGCTCGGCCGCGACGAGCGGGCCGCGCACCGCCGCGCCATCGGCGCCGCCACCATCCTCGACGTGCGCCGCAACGGGGCAGGGCCGACCGCCCCGACCCGCGTCCGCGTCGGCGTGGACTACCGCCGCAAGTACGGCCGGCTCCAGAAGGTCTGGCACCTGATCGAATCGGGCTTCAACCACAAGACGGCCAAGCGCCGCGTCAAGGGCCGTTTCATCAGCCTGTCCTGGGCGAAGGGCCGCGTCGGCCCGGCGTCTACCGCCGTCAGCCGGCAAATGCTCATCGAGGCCAAGAAGGCGCTGGAGGGCGGCAAATGAGCCTGGAGAACATCGCCAAAGCCGTCCGGCACCACCTCGACGCGGCCACGACCGCCTCGGTCGAGCCTGGGATGCGGAACCGCGGCTCCCAGACCCCGGCCGTGGTGTACGAGATCACCGACGCCGAGGCCAACGTCAACATGAGCGGCGCCCACGGCAACGTCTGGATGCTGACCGTCGAGGTCAACATCTACGGCAGCACGACGCTGGAGGTGCTGCAAGTCGCCGATGACCTGTGCGACTACTGGGCCAGCCCAGCCGGCGGCGCCCCCGCCGTCATCAAGCCGACCGGCTACTCGCTCTCCATGAGGACCGCGACCGTAAACGACGGCCTCGAAGGCGACGAACGAATCGGAACCCTGACCTTCCAGCTCCAAGGAATCTGACCATGGCAAACTTCGCAGGCTACGGCGGCACACTTACCTTCACCGGACAGAGCGCGGTCACCTGTCGCTCGGTCACAATCAACTGGGAGCGCGCTTCCCTCGATGTCACCCTGATCGGCGACTACCGCGAGCGCCGCGCCCCCGGCCGCATCCGGCGCTTCGGGACGATCACGCTCTTCCGTGGCGACGGCACCGTCGACGACACCCTGCGGACCCACCTCCAGCCGGCCAACGTCTCCGGCGCCCAGACGGCCACCCTCGGCCTGAAGTACGTGGACCACGCGACCAAGACCTACAGCGACATCGACACCCCGGCGAACAACATCGCCATTCAGATCACCAGCGCGGTCCTGACCGATGACGGCACCAGCGCCGCCATCTGGGAGCTCACGTGGGAGGAGCAGTGAACCTCTGGGCACGCTCGCGCACGGTGGAGATCCCCGAGGTCGGCGCCCTGGTGTTCCGGGAGCCGACCCTGGCCGATGTCACCAAGGCCCAGACGGACCCGTACTGGTGGGTGGCGACGGTCACCTTCCTGGACGGCAAGCCGTTTCTGGAAGACGCCCAGGACGCCGGGAAGATCCGCGCCGACCTCGCGGCGCTGCTCCTGGCCGAGGTGAACCGACCCCACCCTACAGCGCCGCCATCCGGCGGCTCTGGCGAATCGCCGACCACGACGAACGGATGACCATGCCGGCAGGACTCGCCCGAGAGAAGACCACCCACGAACGCTGCGAGCATCTGCTCGGCGTGATCGCGTGTGCCCTGACCGGGAAGCGTCCCTACCAGATCATGCCCTGGCTAACGCAGGATCTCCATGGCTAAAAACAGCCTGAAATCCACCCTCCAGCTCGACCTCGACCCGTCCGGCGTCGTGAAGGGCGTCGCCGCCACGAACCGGGAGCTCACGAAGCTGAACCGGACGGCCGGACGCACCGCCGCGGCTACGACCCTGATGGCCGGAGTATCCATCATCCAGGGCGCGTTCGCCGCCATGCGCGGCGTGATCTCTGGCCTGGACAACCAAGTCCAGGCGCTGAACCAGATGGCGTTCAAGTTCAGCCCAGAGGCCATGCAGGCCCAGAACCAGAGGCGGATCGCCGAGATGCAGGCGGAGCAGCGCATCGGCAGGGCGGTAGGGCTCGGCGCCGCCGCCGGCGCACGTGAGGAGCAGCAGCGCCTCGAAGAGCGGGCGACCCGCATCGAGGCGAACGCCCCGCAGATGGCCGGGGCCATGGCCGGCTGGGAATCGCTCAAGAGCAGCATGAAAGCCGTGGTGACCGATGTCGCCGACCAGTTCCTGATCAACCTGACCGACCCGAGCTCGAACCGGACGATGACGCAGGCGGCGTTCGAGGCCGTCGGCGCTGGCGGCTTCTACAGCGGCGAAGGCTTTCAAGGCACCGGATCGGCGCGTGGGATGCCCTACGACGATCCCGCCATGCGGGAGAACAATCGCGTCCTGCGAGAGATCGCCCAACGGATGGGGGGCAACTAATGGGATCCTGGGACACCTACGAGATCCCCGAGTCCCGTGCCTGGCGCATCGGCGACCGCTGGCAGGACAACACCATGACCACGGAATACGTGGTCACTTGGACGAGCACGGGCCCGACCGACTTCTACCCCGGCGAAGGCGACCTGATCGACAACATCCCCCAGCCGCAGACGCGGCCGGATTCGGCTCTGTACGCCGGCACCGGCCCCTACGCGAACTGGATCAAGGAGTTCATCCTCCGGTCGGTGGAGATCACCCCGATTCGGGAGCGGACCTACTCCTGGCGGGTCCGGGCGACCTACAGCACCCCACGATTCATCTACCCCAATACGGGCACCCAGAACGGCTACGGCACCGTCTACCTGAAGCAGACCCGGATCTCGACCAGCCGCCAAGTCGCGCTCTACCGGCTGGGCGTCACCCCCCCGTCGGGCGGTACCGCGGCGTTCCCGCCCACGACCGACATCGGCGGGACGAAGGTCGATATCAACGGCAAGCCGATGGCCGGGAACGTCACCCAGCAGCAGATCTCGGTGGAGTTCCTCCAAGACCGGACGCCGGTCGGCAGCGGCACGACGGCCGTGGATCCCGACTGGAACACGCTCCTGACCACCTACATCAACAAACGAAACAACGCCGCATTCCTCGGCTGGCCGACCGGATCGGTGCTCTGCACGGGCGCCACGGCGACGCTCGACTCCGAGGTCTGGCGCGTCCAGATCCAGTTCCTGTTCGATGAGTGGTACCACCTGATCCAGTTCCCGGTTTCCTACCCGACCGGGGAGCCGATCCTCAACACCGGGCCGACCCTGATCAGCGTCCCGCAGCTGGCGAGCGACAAGGTCGGCTGGTTCCAGCAGTTCCCGAATACGGCCAACTTCGCGGCCATCTTCGGTACGGCTATCTCTGACCAGTTCACCAAAGCGGGGCCGTTCCTCCCATGACCTGGCACCGCCCCAACTTCCGGCAGGGTCTCTTCGGCGCGGCCAACCGTTTCGTTACGAACGCTTGGACGGATTCGGCCGAGACCGTCCAGAAGAACGCCGAGGGCATCGCCTGGGCGCAGCAGCAAGTCGTGCGGTCCAACCTGGTCAAGATGCACCTGTGCACCTTGAAGACGGCGACGCTCGTTACGGCCAACATCTGGAAATACACCGTCACCGTCTGGACCCCGCCGCACCCGGCCGGCGGCGGCATCCCCGACCCCACCGACAAGCGTTTCGACTTCCCCGAGGTCTGGAACCTCCGCGAGTTCCACAACACCTCCAGCCTGGTGGACGGGATGGACATCACCAACCCCCCGGTCAGCGTCGGCCCGGTCGGCTCGACCTGGACGGGCTCGGCGTGGAGCCTGACTGCGCTCTCGGCGAAAGTCAATGTCTGGGTGGTCTACGACCTCGCCGGGAAGGCGTACCCGTACTTCGACCGACCCAACCCCGTCCGATGTGAGACCCAGGAAGGTGAAGGCTAATGCCCAATCTGAAGATCCAAACGCCCATCGTGGACCTGGTCATCTGGCCGGGCGAGCTGCACTTCCTGACCGTCTACGTTCGCAACGCCGACACGGGCGGCACCTTCAACTGCACCGGCTACACGCTGAAGGCGAAGTGGACCATCGGCACGGCCAGCGGCACCCTGACGGGCACGTTCGCCAACGCCAACAACGGGCACGGCGAGATCACCACGCCGACCGCGACCACGGCAACGTGGCCGCAAGGCGCGTGGGGGACGATGACCGTCTACCTCGATGACAACGCGAGCACGACGAATCTGCACATTACAGACTTCGACTTCCGCACCGCAGGAGTGGACATCCCATGATCGGCTCCATGTTCCGCAAGGCGTGGTACAGCGACAGCGCCACGCTCAACCTCGACTTCACCACGGGCGTCCTCGACTCGCGCCTGACGTTCACGCGGTCGAGCACAGGCACGTACATCGATTCGAGCGGCTACGTGGCGTCGGCGAGCATTGACTCCCCGCGCTTCGACCACGACCCGACCACGCTCGCGCCCAGGGGGCTGCTCATTGAGGGGCAAGCGACGAATCTCGCTCTAAACTCAAATGCAATGGCTTCTGGATCGTATACGGCTGCGCTTGGAGCAACAAAAACTGCGAATGCAGGAACCGCGCCAGACAACAGCAACGATGCTGCTCGCGTGACATTCACGCAGCAATTCTCTAATCTAAACCAGCCGATATCCACAACGGCAGGGACTACGTACACGGTATCGTTTTGGGTCAAACTTGAAACTGGAAACGCAAGTCTCCGAATCTATCACCAATTTTCCGCGACAAGCAATTCAACCGCAATCACGGCGACAACGTCATGGCAACGAGTTTCTGTCAGCGTGCTTGGCCGAACCGGAAATGGAAACATCGAATTTGGGATTATCGATACGAATACGAGCGGATGGGGCAGCGTGTTGGTTTGGGGATTTCAGGTCGAAACTGGCTCTGGTGCTAGCAGCCTGATCCCCACGGGCGCAAGCCAGGCCACGCGAGACCCCGACAACTGCGTGATGACCGGCACCGACTTCTCGTCGTGGTTCAACGCGAGCGAGGGGACGTTCCTCGCTCGGTTCCGTCCGTTGGTGCAGACGGCTGGCGGCCTCGCAAACACCATCGTGTCGGCGAACGACAACACCGCGAACGAGCAGATCGCGCTTGCATCCATCACGAACGGGCGATTGGTCGTGATCGACGGCGGATCCGTGCTTGCCAACGTCACCTCTGGAACGGTCACGCTCGGCAGCGTGGCGCGGCTCGCAGGCGCGTACAAGCTCGACGATTGCCAGTCCTGCACGGGCGGAACACTCGGGACCGCCGATACCAGCGTCACCCTCCCGACCGTCGATCGCCTGTTCATCGGACGATCCGCCGGGGCATCTCCGACGTTCTTGCGCGGCCATATCGAGTCGTTCAAGTTCTATCCCACCCGACTCCCGAACGCCACCCTCCAGAGCCTCACCACATGATGACCGATTACATGCTCCGCACCGCGACCGCCGAGGACATGGACGCCGCCCTGGTCGATGTCGGGCTTGCCGAGCTGGTTTCGGAGGAGGGCAAATTCGTCGTGCGGATGGTCCCCGGCGCGTACCTCGATCGCATCGGCCCGATCCCGGCCCAGCTCGACCCCGAGGGCGAGGTCATCAAGGACGGCGACCCGCGTTACCACGCCAACCTCCGCGTCCGGTTCGAGCTGACCGAGGAGCAAGAGGCCGAGTTGCCGCAGGTGTTCCCGTCCCCCGCCGTCCCGTACCGCGTGTTCGCATGATCCGCCTCGCCGTCATCCTCGCGCTCACCGGCTGCACCAGCGCCACCGCCCGTATCGCCGAAGAGGCGAACACGGTTCGCGCCCGTGCGGCGAGCGCCCGGAAGCACCTCGAAGTCGCCCAAGCCGACATTGAGGCCATCGACGCCGCGGCGGCGCAAGTCCACGCCGAACTGCCCGGCGCCGAAGACCGGGACAGCCAAGTCCTCACTACGATCCAGTACGCGGCCATCGGTGGTGCCGTGATGGTGGTCGGAAGCGTCGCATACACCCTCATACAGAGAATGAAGAAATGACTACCGAACAAGCGTCGATCCTGCTGATCGTGACGATGCTGGCGGCGTTCGCCAGCGGATGTTCCATCGGTCTCACCTACGCTCGAACCCATCCCAAGAAGAAGGTCTCCCGTGCTCGCTGACTTCTCCAGCTTTCTCGGCTCGCTCTGGTTCGCACTCCTGCTCGGCGTGATCGGGATCGGCTTCGGCTTCTGGTACTGCCGGAAGACCAAGTGATCCGGCGCTGCTGCTGCAACCCAACCCCATGCGAAGGCAACGACTGCACGGCAGCACGTGCCGACTGTGCCACGAACGGGCTCGCCCCGTTCAAGCTCAAGATCGGCGCCCGGCTGGACTTCACCAGCTGCGACGCCTGGTACACGGAGTGGGTCAGGTGCACGAACGAGAACTGCGGCACCTGGGGCAGCACCCCGTGCGGCGGCTGCTCGCCGTGTGATCCGACCGGCTCGGCGCCCGGAGCAGCAGGGCGCACGTGTCCATGCTTGGACGCCAACTGTGAGCACCCGCAGTACCAGGACTGGCCGTACGAGGTCTGCTACGACAACGACAGTCCGCTGAAGAACAGGGAAGGGTGCCGACTGTGGCACCCGTCGTTCTTCTACTTCAACCAAACGGAAACGCAGATCGACGCGTGCGACATCTTCAACCCGTTCCCCTGCGACTGGCTTGGGTCGGGCACGTGCTTCTTTAGCTTGGTCGAAGTCCCGGCGCAGTTCGTCTACATCAACTGCGAGAGCGTGGAGGCGTTCCGGTCCGACATCGTCATCGACCGCATCTACGACTGTCCGGGTTCGCCGCCCGTCTTCCCGCCGCCGTTCACGATGCTGCCGAAGACCAGCGCCTCGGGCCTGTACGGATTCCCCAACGGAGCGCCGTGCCTACCTGGAGATCCGCCGCCATGCTTGCCGACGCCCGGCTGCTATTGCAGCTGCAACGCCGGCTACTGGCCGTTCGAGGTCATCGAGGAAGACATCGACCCGTCCGAGATCTGCAACCCCGAGCAAGTCGCTACCGACGGCATCCAGTTCAGAATCCTGTCGGCCGTCCCCTGCGCGGACGATGTCGGCGCCGCGCTTGAATGCGGCGGGTCGTGCGAGTGCGCCGAGAGCGTGATCCAGATCGAGCTCTTGGGCTACACCCTGAACGGGCCGCGCTACATGGTCGGCGAGCCGGGCAGTGGTCCCATCGGCCTAGACCCGACCGACCCGTCTTCCGTGGAGGCGTTCTGCCAGTCCATCTACGGCGACCCGGCGATCACGCCGCCCGACTCCGACTGCACCGGACTGGGCGTACCGGTGCAGTGCGGGGACCAGTGCTGCCAGTGCCAACGGTCCATCGTGCTGGCGTTCAAGAAGAAGAAGTCGGCGACCCTCAACCTGTGCCAGATGGAGCCGGGGGTCTACGAGCTCGCCGGGATCACGGTCTGCGACCAGGACGGGACCGGGATCTATGGGTGCGCCGAGACTCCCGGCACCGATGCGCCCTGCATTCCGCCCTGGGCGCGGTGCAACGAGGGGTACCTCCGTAACATCGCCGAGCTCATGGGGTGGACGAATCTCTATCTGGAGGTCTGGTATTGAACAACGACGAGATCATCGTGAAGGGCTCCGACGGCCTCCTGCGCCGCGTCAGCCGTAAGGCCATGACCGAGGCGGTGAACAGCGTCCCGACCATCGGGAAGCCGTTCCCGGTGCCCACGCCGGCGCCGGGGCCGGGGCTCGGGGATGTCGTGGCCGGTGCGACGAAGGCCGTCGGCGTAAAGCCTTGCGGCGGCTGCGCCAAGCGTCAGGCCGCGCTCAATCGGGCGACGCCTGGCTACGTGCGCCGGCTGCTCGGGTGGTTGAAGGCCGTCCCGATTCCGGGAAAAAAGTAATCCCACGCGCCCGAACAGTCGATACCCTGCGAGCCGCGCTGCATGGGGCAGCGCCTAACCAAAGGGAGTCCCAACATGGGCAAGCTTGCATCGAGTGATCGTGTGCCGACCGCGCACGAAGACCTGGTCGCCGCACTGGCGCACCTGAAGAATCCGAAGTTTGACGCCGTCAACGACGCTTTCAAGAAGGACGGCAAGGGCGCCGGGTACGTCACGCTCGCTGCGTTGACGGACGCCATTCGCCCCGTGCTCGCCGAGCACAACATCGCCGCCATGCAGCGGGTCGGTGGGGAGCCTGGCATCGTCAGCCTCACGACGGCACTGGTCCATGTGTCTGGCACCGAGTGGTGTTCGACCGTTCACGCCCCCATGCCGGAGAACCCGCAGAAACTGGTCGCCCTCCTGACCTATCTGCGCCGTGCTTCTCTGGCCGCGATGGTCGGGGTGGTTGGCGACGCGGACGACGACGGAAACGCCGCCGCTACCCCGGCCCCGCGACCGGAGCTGACCGACCAGGAGCTCGAGCGCCGGGTGGAGGCCGTCCGGGCCAAGCAGGGCGTAGAGCGTGCCCTGGCGGGGAAGCCGCCGCGACCGGCGAAGACCAGCCCGTCCGGAACGCAGATCACCGGGACCGTCCAGAAGGTCTACGAGAACCCGCTGCCGAAGGGTGGTTTCGTGCACAAGATCCAGCTCGAAGACACCGACATGAAGCTCACGGCCTGGGATGACCTCGAGGGCCGGGACCTGATCGCGGTCGGTAAGACCTACACCTTCTACGGCGTCCAGAAGGATGGGAAGTACGGCCCCGAGTTCACCGTTCGGGACTTCCAAGAGACCGCGCCGGTTGCGGCGGTCGGAGAGGACATCCCGTTCTAATGGCCGCCTACACCCGATACATCCCCACCAAGGGCAAGGTCGAGACCCTGCTCGATCTCAGCCCCAACCGGCCGCTCAAGCCGTTCCATGTCAAGACGCTTGCGCTTGCCATGAAGAACGGAGAATGGAAGCCAGAGATATCGCCGCTGTTCTTCTACGAAGACGGCAAGCTCGCCGACGGGCAGCACCGACTCTGGGCGTGGTTGGAGGCCGGATGCCCCGATGGCGTGTTCTTCTACTCGGCCGTCATCCAGCCGTCCGACATCACGAAGATCGACGCCGGATGCAAGCGGTCCACGGCCGACCACGCCAAGATGCTGGGCTTCCCGATTGGGAATCGAGGCATCGCGGTGGCGCGCGTCGCGTTGAGTCTCGAGCAGGGCAGCTACAGCCAGTCGAGGCAAGTGGTCAGCCATGACATGGTGATCGACGCGGCGAACCGTTACGGGGTCGGGAGTTTCTTGTCGCGTCTGCTTCCGGCGTGTGTGTGCGGCACCATTGCATGGATTGCATCGAAGCACGATGTCGATGAGTTCTGGGTGCAGCTGCGCGAGGGGGTCGGTCTCGCCAAGACCGATCCGGCGTTCCATTTGCGGAATGCGGCCCTGACCACGGTCATCGGGACAGCCAGTGATCGGGAGGTCTTGGTCGTGAAGACCGTCCGCGCATGGAACGCTTACGCGAAGGGCGAGCCGATGTCCACCTTGAAGGCTGGCGCGAGGCCGTTCTCATGGATTCCCCTGGAGGCACCACGATGAACCCGTACCACACGAAGATCCTCAACGATGTAGAGGCCTATGTGCAGCGCCAAGAGAAGCACATCCCCGTGGACATCGTGGAGAAGATGGTCACCGTCATTGCCCTTGCCCGGCACTACCGGGCGAGGGTGGTGGAACTGGAGGACCAGTACGAGACCAGGAACCCGGACGCGGCGAAGGAGCGGGACAGGCCCGAGCCACCGCAGAAGTTCGTGCAGGGAAGCTGGGTAGACGCATGAACTGGAATGACCGCAAGATTCCGCTTGGAAAGCGCAAGCAGTCATACGTGAAGTGGTTGATGAAACAGCGAATCAGCCTTGAGGAGGCCAAACGGTTGTGCTACAGGAGATTTAGGGCTGAGATTGAAGCGGAAAATCGTACAAAGATTTGGGAACTGCGTGAGCGGGAGGACGCATGAACATCGCTCAACACTTCGAGGCCATCACGAAGAGCCTGAAGGAGAACCTCCTCTGCTTCGTGCCCGAGGCAAACCAGTGGTGGCACCACGCCGACGGGAAATGGGTGCCGGCGCAGGACTTCGCCGACCGACTCGTCCAGGACTACGCTCTCGAACACTTCCCCGACCGGCTCCCCGGTCGGTTTGTTCGTGAGGCGCTTGCCTACGCCGGTGCCGAGGAGTCCCTGCGGAAGTCCATCGAGCATTTCGACTCGGCCAACGGGTACGTGAACACCCCGAGCGGGGGCATCCGCCTGTCCGACTGCTCCCAGCTCAACCCCAAGCACCCCTGGCCGTTCACGATGAGCCTGGCGGCGACGCCATCGATCTACGGGGATGGGTCCGACTGGGGACTCTTCCTAGAGCAAGCCGTGCCCGACGCCGAGACCAGGCGGTGGCTCCAGCTCTGGGCGGGGTCGCTCCTCTCGGGCAGCACCGAGCACCATGCGCTGGTGTTCATCTACGGGCCGGGCGGGACCGGGAAGTCGGTCTTCGCCGAGGTGTTGCGGTACGCCCTGGGCGACTACGCGTGTGTCCTGCCGCCCGAGGCGCTGATGGGCCAGCGCGGCGCGGACGGCGCGTACTACCGGGCGACCCTGAAGGGCAAGCGGCTGGCGATTGTGAACGAGACCGGCGAGGGGGACTACTGGAACGCTCCCCAGGTGAAGAGCCTGACCGGCGGCGACACCGTGCTCGCCCGGAACCCCTACGGCCGGCCGTTCAGCTTCCAGCCGACGCACAAGCTGCTGGTGGTCTCCAACGACCCACCCCACCTCTCGAAGGTCGATGAGGCGTGGAGGCGGCGCATGGTCGTGATCCCGTTCCTCACGAAACCCAGTCGGGTCGATCCCGGTCTCAAGGCGCGGCTGGAGGCGTCGGCGTCCGAGGTCGTAGGATGGGCTGTACGGGGCTGGATGGACCTTCAGGCGACCGAGAGCCGGAATCTCCTCGCGGAGCGCCCAGAGGCGATCCTAGAGGCCACGGACGCCTATCTGGAAGAGGTGGACACCGTCGGCGAGTGGTTGGATGAGTGCACCGAGCCGGACTCCACCAGTTCATGTACCCCAAGAGCGGTACACGCATCGTTTCGCGCCTACTGCGAGTCGATGGGGAAGAGGGCCAAGAGCTGGCCGAACCTCCGCCACGACCTCGCCGGCAGGGGCTACCCGACGCGGAAGACGAACGGGATGCGGCTGGTCTTCGGGCTCAGGGTCACTCCGAGCGTCCCTGACTGGACCTGAAACGTCCCTGATTAAGTGCTGTGTTTACAAGGGTTTATGAGCGTACAGGGACGATAGGGACGATAGATTTAGAAAATATCCCCATAGTCCCTACCCCTGATAGCGGTGGTGAAAAGTTTCCGAAATCGAGCGTCCCTAGCGTCCCTGCCTCTCAACCCGATTGGGGTACATCATGGTGAACAGTCGAGCGAAAGGTGCCCGAGCCGAGCGAGCTGCGGCTGAGTACCTGTCGGCCCTCACGGGCAAAGTGTGGTACCGAACGGCGCAGCGTTGCGGGGTTGATACGGCCGACGTTCGCGCCGACGGCATCCCGATCCACGTGGAGGTGAAGCACTACGCCAGCGGCTTGAGCTTTTGGGCGCGTCGGTCGGAAGGTCTACGGTTGAGCCTGGGAGGCGACCTGTTCTTCTGTCGTGCGGATCACCTTCCCAGAGTCTGCCGCCAGCAGGAGGAGCATCACCTCGCCCCACGTTCGATGCTGGCGGAAGGCTTCATGCGTCAGGCCGTGCGCGACTGTGGGACGCTGGTCCCGCTCGTCCTGGCGAAGCAGAACAACTCGCATTGGATCGCCATCTGGCGATACTCAGACGATGATCTCTTTAGCGAGATCGTGAGGAGCTTCTATGCCAACTAGGTGGCGATTCACGGGCAACTTGGGGAAGCCGTTCTCCATGGTCAACACCATGCGCTCACGTGGTGGGTCATGGACACGCAAGGCCAAGCATCACAAGGCAGTGCATCCGCAGTGCGCCCACTGTGGGGCCATCACTGAGCTGGAGACTGACCACATCATTCCGCTCCACAAGGGCGGCACCGACTCATGGACGAACCTGCAAAGCCTGTGCAAGGAATGCCATGGCCGGAAGACCCAAAAAGACCGCCAATAATCAGCGTTCAAATGCGCGTGAAACCTCGACCCCCCCTTGCCCCCCGAGGGGGGGTGTTTCCGAGGGGGACCGCGTGTGGGGGGCCACGAAAACCGAGACGCGCCGTAAGCATCGCAAGAAGCCGCCTTTATGCGCCCAGCAGTCGGACGCCTACGCCCGGTCGGTCGTGGACGGCGACACGGTGGCGAACGCCAGAATCGTGGACGCTTGCCGGCGATACCTCGCCGAACGCACCGACCCGGCGGCTCATGATGTCTGGTGGGACGAGCAGCGAGCCGAAGACGCTCGGGCGTTCGCGCTGAAGTGCGGCCAGGGCGCCGAAGCCGGTGCCGGCCAGCCGCTCGTCTGGATGCCCTGGCAATGCATGGTCGCCATGGTTCTGCTCGCCCGGCGGCGCGTGGTGGACGGGCGCAAGACCGACACACCGGCGACGAAGGCGCTGCTCCTGGCGGTTGCTCGAGGCAACGGGAAGACCGAGTTCGCGGCGTCCATGCTCATGGCGTCGATGCGCGACCCCACGACTCGGCTGGAGTTCTGTTCCGTCGCCCCCGACAGCCGGCTGGCGCAGAAGACCTTCGAGCGAATGCAGTGCATGGTCGGGACGCTCGCCCTGGACGGCGCCGACAAGCTCGAGGACTCCTGGAAGGCGACGGGCGGCTCGACGCCAGCGCACCCCGGCCGAGTGAAGCACGGCGGGAATCGGTACATCTCGCTCCCCTGTACGGACAAGGCGCTCGATGGCCTGACCGCCCGGATGGTGATCGCCGACGAAGTGAGCCGCATGGAGAAGGCATTCGGCCGACTCCTGACCGGCTTGGCGAAGTTCCCGACCAGCCAGCTGCTCGCCATCACCACCCCCGACCCCGAGCAGAAGACCCGCCCGATCTGGGGCTACTGGGACGCCCTGGAACGCGCCATCATCGACGGCTCGCCGTACCCGGCCGGGTGGTGGCCGATGCTGTACGGGCTCGAGCCCGACGACCAAGCCGCCGATCCCGCGGCGTGGCCGAAGGCGCACCCGGCGCTCGGCGTCATCATCGACCCGACGCAGCTGGACCTCTCGGCCCGGACCATGCTCCAGTCAGGCGACCCCGCCCAAATCGCCGAGTTCGAGACCCAGCTCGCGTGTCGCTACCACGAAATCGCCACGACCGACATCGATCTGGCCGTGCTCGAGCGCCAGATGGAGCCATGCGACTGGGGCCGGCTGGGCGGTCAGAGCGCCGTGATCGGCTTGGACCTCTCCCGCGGCGGCTACGGGGCGCAGCTCGACCTCACCACCATGTGCCTGATGGTCGTGGACGGCGACAAGATCCGGGGCCGGAACGTGTCCTGGTGGGCCGGGACGGACATCGGCCTGGACGAGAAGCGGTGCAAGAACCCCCTCGGTGCGTGGGTTGAGCAAGGCTTCCTGCGCCGGATGCCAGGGGAATGGCACGACATGATGATCGTGGAGGCCGAGATCGAGGCGCTGATGATGCGCTACGACATCCGGAAGATCGGGGTAGACCCCCACCCAAGCCAAGCCAGAGATATCAAGCGGTGGATGGACCGGGGTTGGCCCATCGTCCCGGTGGACCAGTCGATTCGGACGATGGCCCCGGCGTGGAAGCTCTGGGGCGACCTCCTGAAGTCCCGGCAGCTCTTCTACGAGCCGGACCCGGTCCTGTCGGCGGCGTTGAACGCCGTCCGCCTAGTCAAGGACAACGTCGGCAACATCCGCCCCGTGAAGGGCCGAAGCGCCGGGAACACCGACGCCGTGGTCGCCGGGAACATGGCCGCGCTCCTGATGGAGCACCACCAAGTCCGGGAGGCCGGTGGGCTGGCCGCGTCGAGCTGCCCCATCGGATAGTCCGGGAGTCCTCAAAAATAGTTGACACCTCGGGGCGGACTTGTTCCATCCGGGCGTGTCGAGCTGGTTCTCCAGAATCTTCGGCGTCCGTCCCTCGGTGGTGGTCTGGTCCACGCCGGACAAGGTCACCACGCCGGAACCCGGCACCCTCCCGGCCGTAGTCCGGGCCATCCAGCTGATCTCCACCGACATCGCCCGGCTCCCCGTGCGCGTGTGCCGCGCCGACGGGACCACGGTCGAGGACCACCCGCTGGTGGGCATCCTGACCCGCGAGGCCAGCCGGTGGCAGTCGGGCTTCGACTTCCGGCGCTACGTCACCGGCTGCGCGTTGAGCTCGGGCAACGGCCTCGCCATCATCCGCCGAGCCTCCGACGGCACCGTCGCCGAGCTCCAGCCGATCCCCGAGGGCGCCGCTCGCGCCCGGTTCATGGAAGACGGCACCGAGTACCAGGTCTCGGATGTCCGACTCTCCGGCGACCAGGTGCTGCACATCGGCGCCTACCCCGATCTCGCGTTCCCCGCGTGGTTCTTGTCCCCGGTGGACGCGTGTCTTCCGGCGCTGAAACTCGCCGCCGACCAGGACGCGGCCCACGCGTCGCTCGTCCGCACGGGGTCCATGGGCAAGATCGCCATCAGCCACCAGGGCGCCATGAGCGACCAAACGGTCGAAGCCATCCGCAACGCCTGGCAGACCATGCACGCGACCGCCGACGGCGCCAGCCGGCCGCTGATCCTGCGCGAGGGCATGAAGGCCGAGCGGATCAGCCAGGAGACCTCGACCTCGATGATCGAGTCCCGGCGCTTCTCCGTGCAGGAGATCGCTCGAGCATTCGGCATCCCGCCCGAAATGCTCTTCCAGCAGGGCGGCGGGGCACTCTCGTCCCAGGCCGAAACGGCCCGCGCCTACGTGGACAACGGGCTATCGCAGTGGGTGACCGCGTGGGAGTCGGAGCTCACGCGGAAACTCTGCGACCCCGGCGAGTACGTCAAGTTCGACACAAACGTCCTGCTTCGCGGCAACCTGAAAGACGCCGGACAGAGCCTTTCGAAGCTGGTGTTGGCGGGAATCATGTCGCCGAACGACGCTCGGCACCTCCTCGGGCTGGACCCGATGGAAGGCCTGGACGAGGCCACGGTGTCGATGCCGGGCGGCGCCAGCGCGGCCACCGGGCCAAACGAAACAAGCGAAACGGAGTCCGAGGATGCTTGAGCTGCGGACCACGACCTTCGAGCGTTCCGGCAACAAGCTCGCCGGCTACGCGGCCGTCTACAACGCGCCGAGCCTTCCGCTCACCATCCGCGGCGTGAACGGTGGCCGGCCGTTCACCGAGCGCGTGGCGCCGGGGGCGTTCGACCGCTCCCTCGCCGGGAATGTGTCGCTCTTGATCGGCCACGACCGCCGCGAGCTCTTGGCGAACACCCGGAGCGGACTGCTGCAACTGCGCTCGGACGAGCGCGGCCTGGCCTACGAGGTCGAGCTGCCCGACACCCAGAAGGCGCGTGATGTCCGCGCCCTGGTCGAGTCGGGAGTGCTCACCGAGATGTCG
>Ga0255180_1000224_pt1 | contig 23021 bp, 20 predicted proteins | sample Atl_Colum_RepB_8_FD_189933 | JGI IMG/M metagenome (GOLD analysis project Ga0255180, IMG submission 189933) | Freshwater microbial communities from Altamaha River, Georgia, United States - Atl_Colum_RepB_8d | ecosystem: Environmental > Aquatic > Freshwater > River | place: USA: Georgia... | reverse complement strand
AAAAGCTCCCATACCAACTCAAGATATTCATTATGTTCCAACTATAGAAAATTATTCAAACAAAGTTCAAATAAAAGCTCCCATACCAACTCAAGATATTCATTATGTTCCAACTATAGAAAATTATGAACAAACCAAAAAAGTTTATATCACTCCTAATCAACCAGGATATGTAAATAGATCTTGCGGATATAATCCAGAGCAAATTTACACATCTAATTTACCATCTAATTATCCAGCTGGTAATTGTCAACAAAATCCAAAATTAAATAATTACAACAAAAATTTATTTACTCAAATAGTAACGCCTGGTGTATATACGAGAAATCAAGTAAACGAACCTATAAATTCAAATATAGGTATTTCATTTCAACAGCAATTTGAACCTCTAACTTGCGAAACAGACGAAGACGGAAATGAAGTTCAGTATATACAACACGATCCTAGAATTATCGAACCTATAGATTCATATAACGAAAAAACAAAAATTGAACAAGCACGATACGATAATATTTATGATCCGAGATTTTATGGTTATGGTACATCCTATCGTTCGTATAACGAACCTGTTACAGGTCAGACAAGATTTATGTATGATGATATAAATTCAATTAGAATGCCAAATTACATAACACGTAGTAAAATAGACCATCTTCCTTACGCGGATAAATATGGTCCTATGGAAGAAGATTCTGAATTCGGAAACAAACATACTTCAAACATAAGAACATTAGCACAGGATAGTTGGTTAAGAAATTCCCTTCAATTTAGAAATGATTTAACAGAAAGACTGATGAGAAAAAAGAATTCAGAAGCTTGGCAAAGACGTCAATCTCCTTTGGGACCTTACAGAGTTTAAAAAATTTATAAAAAAATATATATTATTAATATAAAAAATGGAAAACTTATCACAATTATCCGAATTTTCTTTACCAGTATATTCATTAGCCGTTTCATTAAGTTATTCTTTTATAGCAAGTGTTGTTGCGTCTTCTGAAAGCGCGGGAACAGTGTATATGAATGGTAGTTGTCTTTTACTTGGTGCTATGACAATTATGTTTTTATTATTTACCACATTAGCCAAAGATAATTACACAAGAATTTATTTATTAGTAAACGCTGTTTTAGCTGGACTTCAATCGTATTTTTTGTCTAAATATATTCAAAAACCTGGAAATCAAGTTCTTTATTTATATGATAAAAGGCATAAAGACATTATCAATATAATAACATCTTTTATAGTAGTATCAAGTATTATATATATATTTATGCAAGTATCTCAACGTAAAATGGATTAGTTATTTTATATAAATAAATGTCAAGATTATACATTATATATATTATTTCGGGTATAATATTTGGTTATACATTCTTTTTATATACAACTGGGACAAAAAAACAAGTAGGTAAAAAACCAAAGGTTGGTTATCTTATACAACTGTATTTACATCAAGGTAAATGTTTTCATGTACATCATTGGCTTCAACTAAATGTTATATTAGTGATACTTTCAATTGTTTATTTTTTAAAAAGAAACATAGTTTTACTACCATTTATAGGATTTTGTATTGGAGGAATTATACAAGGATTAACATTTCCAGATAGATTTTCTTTTATAACAAAATGTATTGAACAATAGATTTTTTTTAACCATTATAATGGTTAAAAAAATTATAACTTTACAACTTTATATAAATCTAAAACCAAACTTTTTTGAAAGACGTTCTCCTGAACTTAACATACTCATATTTACAGGCGAAGAAGGCGGTGAATAAGATTCAGAAGAATTATCATCATTCTTTTTCATAAAATAAACTATTATAACAACAAGTAAAACTAATAACAGACCAATAATAATATATAAAAATATATTTGATTTTTTCTTTTTATCGCCACCGCTACTTACAGGGGTAGACGAAGTCATATTAAAATTTTCTACTATTCTATTACCATTTTTATCGAGATAATACATTTTTATTAAAAAATATGATATTTTTTTTTAATTAATAATATCTTTTAATTTTGAAAAATTTTTAATCATAGCGTCAAACATAACTGTATTGTCAAACATAATTTTATCTATTTCAAGTATAGTATTTTCTTTTTTATTTCTTATATTCATTATATTTGAAGTTATATCTGCTTTGATGTTATTAATTTCTGTCAGTTCAGCTTCCAGATTTGCTTTTCGGTGAGCAGTTAAAATATCATTACTTATACCTGCTAATTTTTCATTATGTAATTCTTCTAATTTTTCAATTACCTTACGTTCTGATTGGTTCATCGTGTTTATCATTATATTTAATTCTTCTAATAAATTATCATAGTAATAATTTCTAATTTCAACCTGTTTTGGGATATTAATAATTTCTTTTTTATTTTCTATCATTTTATCTATTAATTCAATATGTCTTCCTTGATTTTTTTGAAGAATGTCGTAAATACTAGTTCTAACTGAAATAATATCATTTATAATATTATCATTTTTTTCAAAAAAGTTTTCAAGGTCTGTTAATACAAGCATTTTTTTAACAATGTTCTTACCGAAATGTTTGACACTGAAACAAGAAATTTCATCTTGTCTATTTATTGAACATATATAATTTAAATAAAATATAGCTACTTTATATTTAATATTTTGAAAACAATATTTTAATCTTTTCAATTGTCTATAAATTTGTTTTACAGAATTTAAATCTTCTTCTGATATATTATCAAGTGTTATTTGTTGTTTATAATTATTTTCAAGGTGTTTTTCTAATTCTTCGCCTGTATCAGGTTCGACATGTATATTATGATTTTTATATTTTTCAGAGTTTTCTCCAGCGTAATCATCAGTTATATTATCATTTATATTAATATTAAGTAATTTTAATTTGTAAACATTCTCAAGTTTTTCATGTATTTCTATATGATATTTAGAAGGTATATATAATAAAAACATATCACAAGTTTTTATAGAAAACAATTCAACGTAAAAACATCTTTTTTGAAATATAAAGTATTTGACAGGTATAAAACCTTTTGCTTGTAATAGCACTTGTAATTTACTTAAACTTAATGTCATTTATATTTAGTATTGAGACTTAAAATTTATATTTCTTTATAAAAAATGTCTATAAATTCAGCAAAAATAACTTTCGGAAACAATAATATTTCAGGAGATATTATTGATAATTTACCAATAGATCAGTCTACACCTTCACATAATGAAATACAACTTGTAGATACATTGTTTCAAAAACAAAAAACAATGTTACAGATGATTATGTCTGAATCGAAAGATGTAATATTAATAGGATTTTTATTTCTATTATTTTTATTACCTCAAATTGATGAAATTATAAAAAAAATTATATACAGTGCGAATAATTCGGAATATATACTAATGATTTCAAAGGTATTATTGTTTATGTTGGCATATTTTTTACTCAAAAATATGTATTTAGTACGTAAAAAATAAGTGAAAAATAAGATATTTTTATCTTATTTTTCACTTATTTTATATTTATATACATAATATCCAACTACTAATATTGTAGAAAAAATCATTGTATACATTAATAACTTTTTATATGAAAAAACATTCTTATTTTTATTCTCTATATATAAAAATTTTGGTTTAAATATAATTAATAATAGAAATGTTATAGATATTAAAATAGGTATTATATATTGCTTTACAATTTGTAAATCAAAATATTGAACTTTTTTATCGCTTGAAAATTTATTTACTCTTTCTTTTAAATTGTTTATTTTTGTAAAAATATCATCATCCATTTATTTTAATTTATTTTTTATTTTATTCTTCATCAGATAATATTTCTTCTTCATCATATCCGAGCGCTTTTTTAACTACCTTTTTAGAATTACTTAGTTCTTGAACAGTTTTTTCAAGAATATCATCTGGAAGTTTTTTTGGAGGTTGTGGTTTTATTGATTTTTCTTCTTCTATATCATCATCACTATCCTCTTTTTGATTATATTTTGAATTTTTGAAAATAGTTTTTGTATTTTTCTTTTTTAAATCTTTTACCTTGTTTTCGAAATCTTCATCGTCACTATCTTTCTTATATGTTGAAGGTAATTGTAAATTTCTAACTTTTTCTTCTAAATCTTCAAGATCACTGTCATCGTCAAAAAAATCTTTTTGTTTAGGTTTTTCTTGAATAACTTTAGTTTTCTTTTCATTATCTACTACTGGTTTTTGTTTAGGTTTTTCTTGAATAACTTTAGTTTTCTTTTCTTGTTCTATATCATCGTCGTCATCATTATCTACTACTGGTTTTTGTTTAGGTTTTTCTTGAATAACTTTAGTTTTCTTTTCTTGTTCTATATCATCGTCGTCATCATTATCTACTACTGGTTTTTGTTTAGGTTTTTCTTGAATAACTTTAGTTTTCTTTTCTTGTTCTATATCATCGTCGTCATCATCGTCGTCGTCATCATTATCTACTACTGGTTTTTGTTTAGGTTTTTCTTGAATAACTTTAGTTTTCTTTTCTTGTTCTATATCATCGTCATCTTGTTCTATAAATTTAAAACCATATTTTTTACAAGTTTCTATATCGTTATCTGATAATTTTTCTATTTTATCATTTTCATATATACCATAAACAACTTTTGATTCATTAAATACAAGTTTACTTTCAGCGTGCCAAAATTTACCCAATTTTTTATTTAAATTTAAAACAGGTTTTTTAGGGTTTGAAATAGTTGGTAAAATTTTCTTTTCTTTTTGCTCTTGACCTTTGTGTTTTTTGTGAATAGAACAATATGTACCATCTTTGGCACGTTTACCACACATTAATCCTATTTTATCACCTTTAGAAAATTTATAAGGACAGCCAGATATTTTAGATAAAGGTTTTTCAGGTTTTTCAAGTTCAGGTTTTTCAAGTTTTTCAGCTTTTTCAAGTTCAGGTTTTTCAGGTTTTTCCCTGCTAACACTTGATTTAATATCATTATTTGTCTTGATAACTACAGTGTCTAATTTTTTCCAATCGTTATAAAGATCATCTTTAGATAATTCTGGATGTTTAGAAACAATACGAGAAATAAAAGCAATAATAGCTTCGTCGATATTTTTATAAATATTATTCATAAGATTTTCCATCCCTTTGACAAAACTAAGAAATATTATAAAAAAAATCAATTTTATATTCATTAACAAAATTTAAGAAGTTATTATATACGATTAAAATGCTTGAATATATTTTAAAAAAATTTAAAGAAACCGGTGATATTACTATTGTTATTGACGCTCTAAAACTATGTGAAAAAGAAAAAAATTACGAAATAGGTATACTTATTTGTGAATACTTTTTAGAAATATTTGTAGAAAATAGATATATATTAGAATATTATGCAAATTTCTGTTATAATACTTCAAAATACAGATTATCATATAATATATACGAAAAACTTATGTGTAAAAATCAAATGCCTATTGAAAATATTGAATCCTATATGAATATGAAAAATAATTGTATAGATTTTATTAAAGATGATTTTATAACATATAATAAAACTCTTGTAAAAAACCTGTGTAAACAAAAAAACAAACCTCATTCACTTATAACATTTACTATCACCACTTGTAAAAGATTATCTTTATTTTTAGACACAATTAATAGTTTTTTAAATTGCTGTCTTGATATTCATTTAATAGATAAATGGATCGTAATCGATGACAATTCAAATGAAGAAGATAGAAAAATAATGGTTGAAAAATATCCATTTTTTGAGTTTATTTTCAAAGATAAAAAAGACAAAGGGCATCCAAGAAGTATGAACATGCTTTTAGATATAGTTGAAACTCCATATATGTTTCATATGGAAGACGATTGGAAATTTATAGAAAAAAGAAATTATATAACTGAATGTTTAGATGTTTTATCTACAAATAATACAATCGGACAATGTTTAATTAATAGAAATTACGGAGAAACTTCAAAAGATAACAATATTCCAGGAGGATTTCATTGTATAACGCAAAACGGAATTAAATATGTTATTCATGAATATTGTTATAACAACGAACAATATGTTGAGTTTAATAAAAAACATAATAACAAACCAAATTGTGCTTACTGGCCTCATTTTTCTTTCAGGCCTTCTCTTATAAGAACAAGTATATTCAAAAATTTAGGTAAATTTAACGAAAAAGTTTCTCACTTTGAAATGGAATATAGTAATAGATATATTCAAAAAAAATATATATCTGCTTTTTTAAATGGAATATTTTGTCTTCATACAGGTAGATTAACTTCGGAAATAAATGACGAAACCAAACTTAATGCTTATAAATTAAACGATGAAAAACAGTTTAGTGGCAAAGAAGAGAATAAACAACTAGATTTTAAAACTTTTGTTATAAATTTAGACAGACGTGAAGATAGATGGAAAAATATTAAAAATTTATTAGATATTCCTGTAGAGAGATTTTCTGCGATTGATGGAAAAAAATTAAAAAAGACAGAACAGCTACAAAGAATTTTTGATGGAAATGATTATGATATGAGAGACGGAATGGTTGGGTGTGCATTATCACACATTAAACTATTCATAGACCTCTTATATTCTAAAACATATAATGTATATTGTATTTTAGAAGATGACATAACACCTGTTCCAGATTTTAAAAAAAAAATACAACATTTATATTTTACATTGCCAGAAAATTGGGAATTTTGTTATCTAGGGTGTCATCTTTGGAAACAATATCAAACTGATGAATTTTTAAATAAAGATAAATTTCCTATATCTGAAAGATGGAATTCTCAAAAATCTTTAATGTATTCTATAGGTGGCACAGGTGGATATTTAATAAACAAAAAAGGTGCTCTTAAACTTTTAGAATATATAAATACTTATGGTATGACAAACTGTATAGACACTATACAACAAAAAGCTTCAGATTTTATCAATCTATATTATGCTAAACCTCATTTATATACATCTGAATGTTATACAAATAATAGGTTTGTAGATTCAGATGTATCAAATAATAACAATCAATATATTTCATTAACAATCAATATAAAAGATAGACTAGAAGAAGAAGTTAAAAAATATGATAAACCTATAGTTACACAAGATTACGAATTTTCAAAAACATATATTCAAAATTTAGAAAACAAAAAGACACTATTTTTCGTTTCACAAAATTTTATTAATATACTTGAACAAAATATTTTAAAAATACCATTTTATACAATGGGTAAAAACGTAATTGTCTTTGTTCCAACAGAAAAAATATTATATCCCTTCAGATTAAATAAAGGAATAGAATATAATATAGATGATGCAATTCAATACATAGATGAAACAACATACATATCTTTAGGAGATAATTACTACGTAAGTGATGCTATTAAAGGTTCAGAAATTTTTCCTTTTGATTATATTTCAGGTATAAATTTTTATAAAAATTTACAAGACATTTTCAATATAGTTTTAGGTTGGGATGATAAAAATATGAGAATCTGGGCTGAAAAGTTTTGTCAATACAATTACAACAAAACATATTATAATAAAGATTTTGATATAAATATAAAAATTGATTGTATAGATGATATTCAAAATACATATGTAAAAAGATTTAATCTATTAAAATCTGTAATCTTATCAGGTAAAAAAATAACTTTTGTTTATGCTTCTAGATGGTGTGATAAAAATTCAAATCATGAGATATATTTAAAAAAATTTTTATCATATGTGTCAAAATATAATCAGAATGTCAAGTTGTTATGTATAAATATAAATATTAATTCAGAAGATAATATCATTGTTAAAAATATTGATTATCCACAAGAATTTCAAAATAACAATGTAAATCTTGAAAAAATTATTTATGATAGAGATGTTTATAAAAATTCAATTAAAAAATGTATATATAATATAAATGAGTAAATTTCTCGAAAAAATACCATATCTTGAAGACAGTGATATTAATGACGACGGATCCCTTAAACCCATCGTCACGAAAGGTAAACCTGTTTTAATTATGATACAAGGAAATTTCTGTGGTTATTGTACTAAAGCTAAACCTGAATTTCAAAAATTACGAGATGTTTCTGATTTTACAATAGCAACAGTGCAAATAGACGCTGGAGAAACAGATAAGAAAGCAAATACTAAACTTTCAAAAGTTGCATCTTCACAAGGTGTTCCAGCTTATGCTTGTTTTAATAGTTCTGGAAAATTTGTTAAGATGCATAACGGGGGAAGAGATGCCGATAGTTTAAAAAAAACAATGAAACAATTGTAAATATTAAATCTTAATATTATTAAAAATATTAAGATAAAAAATTTATATAATAAATGATACAGGTAAATAATAAAAATTTTCCGATCTACGACTTTGATACAGAAGATAGTATAATATCCAGAATAGCTTACAATATGAAAACTAAACCTATATATATTTATAAAAACGAAGACGAAAAACGTAATATATTAGCAGAAGATATATTAGAAATAATAAAAAAAGATGGCGAAACAAATTCAGATTTTAATTTATTTAAAAATAATAATGAACATAAATTTGGAAAAAACATAGATTTTAAAAAAGATATATTATATATTTGGATAGTTTACAATAAAAAATTAAAAGAATTAGCGGAAATAAATACTATTATTCTAGAGGATATAGCAGAAAGATTATACGAAGACGATTATTTAAACTCTAAAGAAGAGTTTGAAAAAATATGGAAAGAAAAAGATAATATTAAAAGAAAATTAAACGCTGAAATAGAAAGTCATAGTATTAAAGTTGAAAAATATAACAAGTTATTTAAATTTTTTGATGAACTCAAAGAAGATAATGTATATACTGATTTTATAACAGAAAATTTTGATGTATTTTTTAATATAAATTTAAACTACACTTTGATAGAACTTTTTAATAAAATTATAGTAAATAAAAGTGTACCTTTTGCAACCTTTAAAACATACTATAAAGTTTTGAAAAACTTTGTTCCGTCCGTAGATTGGACTGATAGTTCAAATGAATATATAACTTTAAAAGTAAATACAAAAATAGAAACCGAAGTCGCTGAATATACAACAGTATTATTATCGTTATCATCTGATAAAAAATTAGAATGCGTTTTTTCACTTTCTATAAATAATACTGTTGTATCAAAAGAAGTATTTATTGACAGAATATTAAACTCTATTAATATAAATAGTATATCATATAAAAATGTTTCTGAGAATAATATTTCAGGTGTATTTTATTTACCAAATATAAATTTTAATTCATATGTATTTTCAGATTTAGCGATGTTAGATCCTAATATGTCAACTTTAATAAGTATAGATGAGTATGCAAAAGCAACAAAAAAGAACGGATGGTTATATATAAACTACAATCATATATTCACAGGTAATATAAAATTTACTATAATGAGTAAAGATAAAAATATATATAAACTAGATAAAAATTTATTTAAAGAAGGTCAGAGATATCTTAGAATTCATATTAGTTCTGCTAAAAACAAAGAAGCTATACTCGTTTTTCAAAAAATGTTTTCTAAATTATTAAGTTACTACAAATTAAAATATAATGAAATTGTAAATATTTATAAAAAATATATTCCAGATTTTGGAGAAGAAAAGAAAATAAAAATTCAAAGTAAAACTGAAAAAATACTTACAGATGAAATTTTTATCAAGAATTATTCTAGAAATTGCAGTTTACCAAGAAAACCAACTCCTATAGAGAAAAATGAATTGAAAGAATACAAAGACTATGAAACAATGAAATTTCCAAGAGATTACAATGAAGATAATATAATAAAATATAAAAGTGATGGTGTAAATCAAAAATATTATGTATGCGAAAATAAAGATTTTCCTTTCCCAGGATTGCAAATAAATAAACTTAGTAATTCAGATGTTTTTCCTTTTGTTCCTTGTTGTTTTAAAACAGACAAAAAGAATAAAAAAGATAGTGTTTACAGACAATATTATTTTAATGAAGAAGCTGAAAACAAAGTAAAAAAACAACAAAATTTAATTTTAACAGATAAATTTTTAGACCCAAATACATTCGGTGAACTTTCTCAAAGTATTAAAAATTTCTTTGAAACATTGGATATTGATATAAACTATAAATATATCAGAGTTGGTGTTGAAAGAAACCATAGCAGTTTTTTATCAAGTGTTATGTTTGCTTTATTTGGAGAAAATTATCAAGAAAACATAATTTTAGAAACAAGAGAAAAACTTTCAAAAGAAGAATTCGCCTCTGGTTGTAGACAATGTTTATATGATATTGATATAAGCGAAATACAAGAAAACATAAAGAATGCAGAACATTATTTTGATCCAAAATTATATATTCAATTACTAGAAAGTTATTTTGAATGTAATATATTTTTATTTAATAAAGAAACTATTATTTTACCGAGATTTACGCAATTTTATTATAGAAAAATACAGAAAGGACCTTGTATATTTATATATGAACATATGGGAAGTGAATCAGATCATGCTAAATATCCCCAATGTGAATTAATTGTAAAATGGAATATGAATAAAAGCACAGATGTTAAATATATTTTTGATTCAAAAGAAGTTATTTCTAAAAGCGTAAATAATATATTTGAAAATATGAATAAATGTTATATTTTAAACACCCCACTTAGGGATATTTTATTTGATATCGATAAAAATATTATATCAGGTCAAGTTATAGATAGTTATGGTAAATCAAGACAACTTTATGTAAATTATAAAGGAAACGAATTATGTTTATTAACACAACCTAATCAACCTTTGTTGATTCCTGAATTTAACAGGCATAAAAAATTAGTTAAAACTGATAAGAGTGTAGTTATTAATTTTATAAAAGATTATAAAGGTAAAATAGTTTCACAAACAGTCTTAAATAATATATTGGTAGAAATCAACTGTAAATTTGGTAATATTAATACAAGTATTCCAGTTTTAGAGTCAGAACCAATAAATGATATTAATATATCATCCGAAATACATTATAAAGAAAATACGTCATTATTAAATAGGTTTAATAAAAATAAAAAACTTTCAAGATATATATGTGAATATATGTTTTGGTTGTTTTCTAAATATATATTAAAAAATAAAATTTCAAATATAGATGACAAGGTTTTAAAAGATTTTGCAAATGATGGTATAATTATCGATAAAGAACATAAATATAAAAGCAATGTTTCAAACGCTTTTGAAAATAACAATGATAATTTAACAAAAGATGGAAAACTTGTAATAAATTCAGAAGAATTATTATTAAGGTTAATGTATGTTTTAAAATTATATTCAATACGAGATTTAAATGGGTTATTAAATTATCATACAAATATATATATTGAAAAATACTATCAAGATATAACAGATTTTGATATTTATGATGAACAAATTTTATTAGAAGGTGAAGATTCTATTTATAAATTAATAGAAGAAAGTAGTATTAAAAATATACTACACGATACAATTATAATAAATCAAAAGACACCTTACTTTTTTAAAAATAATATAATAAATAAAAAAATATGGTTAGCCCAAAATGTTACTAGTTTAAAACAAGCATTATTAATTGGTAATATATGGAATAATAAACATTTTAATAAAGGACAATATAGTAAAGAAACAGAAAATCAGTATGGTTTTATACTACATTCTTATAGAAATTCAAATAATATAACTTCATACCGTGTAAAAGGTAAAGAAACAACACGTGATATTCATATAGTAGCTTATAAAATAGAAAATAAAAATTTTTTTACGGTTTTAATGGATATATAATATTATATAATTAATTTTTTTGATTATATAATAATTTTATCTTAATAATTTTATCTTACTATCAATTTTGATACTTTTATTATATGGGTGAAATATATTTATAAGATCGTTTTTATTTTTGTTTGCTATTTCCACTTTTATAGTAAACGGATGTGATATATTTTTATGATGAAATAAAGGTAATCTACAATTTTTTTTATGACATACAGCGTCTTCTGGAACCGCGAAATTAATTTTGCGGTATTCAATATTCTTATCTTTGTTATATAAATGTACAAAATCTTCAGCATTGATATTATAAAAATTTTCTTCTATGTTGTAATATATTGTAAAAGGTTCATATTTATGTTTATAAGGATGATGATACCAAGGAAAACCGCAATAACAAATTTTTTGTTCTAAATACATTTTTATTTATTATAAATATTTTTTAAAAAATATTTATAATAAATGAGTAATGAACCATTATTAGATTTAGATGGTATTAAATCACTTTATAAAAGAGGTGTTGAATATGCAAAGAAAAAATACAGTTCTATTTTTTTTGATAGAGATGATGAAATGTTTGATTATCAACTTAAACTTATGGATAAAGCAAAAGACTTAACAACAATTATGAATATTATTTTATTACCAAATCCTACATTTTCGACATCATTTCAAGCACCTAAGAATATTTGTTCTGGTTGTGAATTACAAAATACAGGTATACAATTCGGTGTTGGTAATGTGGGATGGTATTTTTTATATGGAATAACAGATGAATACACATTTAACATTACTTTTTTTAGATTAGAAATAGCACCGCCAGACGTTGTAGGTATAGATAGAAGTGAAGCCGTCAGATGGGGTTGCCAAGGTGGATATGGTGAAATAAAAACAGGAATATGGCATACAATTCAACATGAATGGTTATATATGAAATATGATCAATATAGTTATTCAACTTTTGAATTGTCTGGTTCCGGTAATAATATTTCTGCTGTGTTGTCAACTAAACAACCGATGCAATTTAATGCTATAGTTAATTTTAAGGATGATAAAAATGTATTACATAATCTTGATATTTTAATGGTTGCTAATACACCACCTCTTCCAAATTTTGAAAATGGTTGTGAATGCGGATATGATTTAGGAACGTTATATTATTCTTATCCAGATATGAATGTTTCCTTGTCTGTAAACAATACACCTATACAAACGGGACCAGGATGGATAGATCATCAAAATATGAAGTCTGGTATTCCAAAAGGAAACTATATACAAGCTTTAGAAACAGTAGAAAATGTTTTTCAAAAACAAGTTTCTTCTGGATGGCTTTGGATCCCAATACAAGATAAAGAAAGTGGTAAACAATATATGTTAAGTCATTATTTTAAAACAAAATTTTATCAAGATGACGTCAAATTAAATGAAAAAATAGGATTAAATATGATTAATATTTACGAAAAAGGTATTGTAAAATTTGAAAAAGATATGTCAAAAGTTTCTGTTGTCATGGTAGAATCTCAGGAGTATACTTTTGCTGATGGAACAAAAATAAATTTACCTTCAAAATATAATATTGAATTACCAGATGGTAAAAAAGTAGTTTTAGCAAATGCTACAAAACAACTTAATGTGTATGATTTTCCTTTAGCCCCTTATGAAACACCTGCGTTGTTATACGATTCGTCTGAAACTAAAGTTATAGGTTCTGGATTAATTGAGGCTAATGTATACTTGGATAATAATACATTAGCTAAAAGACAAATAAAGTCAGCAGGAGGTGATCCTACAAATACAGATGAAGTGAATACAGTTTTGAATGCTATGGTTAAAAGACAGAAAACTTGGCAAAAGTTATTAGCTTTTTTAATTGTCCTTTTTCCTTTGTGGATATTGATATTATCAATATTATTTATTTTTTATAAAAAAGATAATAGAATGGTTAGAGTTGGTATAAGTATAGCTTTACTTTTGTTAATGATTATGTTTTTTTAAAAAAAATATTTTTTAAATATAAAATGGATATATTTAAAAACGTAACAATTTTTGAAGTGTTAACTTTTGTACTTGCTTTAGCAGCATTAATAATGGTTGCTGTTATGTTGAGTAAGGTGAAAAAATGCTGTAAAAATAATGAAAATTATCATAATGTGAAAGATATAGGACCCGTTGCTTCCAATAAAAAGATTTCTTTACCTACAAATTCACAATTTGCTTCTTCTTGTCAAAATGCTTTTCAAAATCAATGTAATTCAACATCAAATGTATGCGGGGATGATTCTGGAAATGTAGCTTGTCAAGATTTTACTGATATGGACGACCAATCTTGTTATAATATGAATGCTAAATATGTTGCTTACACATCCGATGATTGTAATCAACCTTATAATTACACAGGAGGATATTTATGTGGAGGAGGTTCAGGAGATGTTATGGATAATCCTTGTCCAAGTATAGAAAATGCTGAGCAACGTGGTATTACAGTGCTGGGTAATGCCCCTGAAAATCCATATGGATGCACTAACATTTGTCAATAAAATTTTTTAAAATTAAAATTGAATTACATATTTCTTTAATACAAAAGATAAATATAAATCATTGTATATTATTATATGAAGGCGCTCCGACCCCTGCTGTTAAAAATGTAATAAACACAATATCTGATATAGGTATAATGATAGAGTTATTTAATGTAGATGATTTACAATTTAACATAACAAAACATATACTCGTACCATTACATAAAAAACTAAACAAAGAAGAATGTAAAGAGTTTAAAGAACAATATGGATCAAGTATACCTGTTTTGTTAAAATCTGATCCTGTATGTAGGTTTTATAATTTTCAAAAAGGTGATATAATACAGATAACAAGAAGAAATTCATTTGTATCTTATAGAATAGTAAGATAAACTTATTATTGTTATTATTAAAAAAAGGGTGAAGTTTGGGTTTTAAGATAGAGGAAAAAATCTTCTATCTTAAAACCCAAACTTCACCCTTTTTTTAATATAATATTTATCAAATTAATTTAAAAATTTTACATTCACCTATCCCACCATATAATAGACCAACTGAATATTATTACCACTAAGACCTCCGTGATGGGCTACAACTTCAGATAGTTTTGTATCGTGAGGCCACCAAGGGTTATTTTTATCAAACTTACTTATATCTCCTGTTTTGAACTTTAATATTTCTATATTTTTTCTTTCTCCAAGACCAGCATTTTTCATACTTTGAATTATCCCACCAATTGTTCTATCAGGATTGTAAGGTTCCATCCAGTTTGGACCTTTTCCTGGAATACCTAAGATACCGTGCCAATAAACAAGAGTAGACATTTTTTAATTAAATATGATTATACTTTAAATTTCAATTTTATACTTTTGTTGCCATAATTTTATACTTTTATTGCCGTTCCGTTATAAAATATACTATTTCCTACCTTAATTTTTTGATACATTAAAAACTTTCTTATTTCCGGGCTTAAAATTATACAATCGTATTCTAAACTAACATCAGTATCGTTTTCGAACTCAACTTCCAAAGGACTATACATAGAGCAACAATTTAAAAAAATAGATTGATCATAACTTTTACCTACTGAATTAAAATTAGTCTCTACATCGGGATTATTTAATCTAATATTAGAAATCATATCGCTATCATTATGAGGAAAAACATAAAGATTTTTACCAGGTTTAAATGATACGGAAAAAGTATAATAACAAGATTCAACTTCTGGATATCTTACTAAATGCTCTATACATTTCTGAAAATCTGACAACTGTATAGTCTTATAAATTTTTCTCGCACCAAAAGAATAATATTCATCCGTTTCTTCAAAGTGTAACATTTTATTAGTAATTTAAAAAGTTTTTAAACCGAATTAAGTAATAAGTAATAGATTTTTTCGTATTAAATATTAATTATTTAATACAATAAACAAAATGAGTATTTACAACACAGCTAACTGTTTTGGAAATAGAAATATTATGGATGAACAAGTTGAAAAACTAATAATGATTAATGTTGACCAATTTTCTAAACTTCAGATGTTGTATTCATATTATAAACTATCTGGTAATGGTACAGTCCCACAATATATTTTGGACAATTTGGATGATAAAGATATAAAACGGTTTGACAAAGAAAATAAAGAATTTTCAGCTAAGTATGTATATTATAATAAACGAGACGGAAAAAAGTCTGAAAGATACTGGGTTCCCTTTGATGAAACAGAATTTATACAACTGTTGTACAGAGCAGGCAGAACAGGAGTAAAAATATACAATGTAAATAATACTGTATACAAACAGGAAGATACTGCAACAACAGTATCGATTATAGAATCAGTTAAGGATAAGATTAACTTAAAAAATTTCAAGATAAGTCAAATAGTTCCTAAAGTTCCAACTAGAACTAGTTCTAGAACTAGAACTAGAACTAGTTCCAGTTCAATATATTTATATCACGGAACTACAAAACTATTCAATACTACAGAACATTTACCCACAAAATTTACAAATTGGTTTTCTACTGATTTTGAACAGGCTGAATTACATATAGTAGATGAAATAATGAACTCTGAACAAAAAGAAAAAGATGACGACAGACTAGCTATGATATATATGTATGAATGCAAAACACCATTAACCATACTTGATATTGATAAGGACGAATTTCAAAATTTGTTAGACATTTTTGGTATAAATTTTGAAGTTTTTGAAAGTGGTGATTACACACTTGCAAACTTATTATGTATGTGTAATGTACCGCAGTTAAAAAATATGTGTGGTTTGGATGAAAAAACAAATATAGACGGATGGCGATTTTCTTCGGACCAAAGTCAAATAATGTTATGCCATAGAAGTGGAATAAAGGATATCCAAAATAATTCCATAGCGGACGATAGTCTTTCTAATAAATTAAAATTTGTCAGTTGTTATATATATACAAAAAATAATGATGTAGTAGAAATCCCAGAAAACTATCAGGATAAAATATCTTATTTTTCAGTATATCATAAGAATAATCAGAGAACATTTTACTGGAGTAAGAGTAATAATATAGTCTTGTTTAGAGACAGATTATTAGGGTTATATGAAGAAAACGTTAAAAACAATATGGAAACTAATAATATCCCCGTTGTAGTTTGTGATAGTCCTTATGATTCTTGTTCGGCTAAAGAATATATGGAAGATGTAATTGATAATACAGAGAAAAAAGATTATACAAATGAACAGGAGAAAAACGATGATTACGAAGATATGGAAGATTATACAGAGGAACATGAGAAAAAGGAGAAAAACGATATGGAAGATTTGGAAGATTATATAGAGGAAGAGGAGAAAAAAGCTGTGATGAATATGACAAAAAAGGAGAAAGAAGATTTCAAGAACAAAACACTAGAAAAAATAGATACAAAAAACAGAGAATTTATATTAGGTATGATAACAAATACAATCAGACCTTATATATACGACTGTATATATATGTTAAACAGAGAACTCAAAGATTACGGTTTGATTGTTATTGCTGGAGGAGAAGCTTATAACCATAACCTTCCTGTTGATAAAAGAATTTTTACACCGGATATTGATACCAAACTTATTATAAAAATTAATAATCAAAGGTTAGTTCAAGGGTATGATGAAATAGGTTTATTTTCTAATTTTTTATTAAAAAATTAGAAAAATGGAACATAAAGTAATTTATGCTTTAGATTTAAACAAAAATATTGTAAAGATCACCGATACTATAACTAAAGGAACAAAATTATTTTGTCCTTGTTGTGGTTGTGGTGTTATAGTTAATAAAGGTTCAAAAAGAAAACATTATTTTCGTCATGATTACGAACATTTTGATTATGAACATAAAGGCGAATCCGATATTCATAATTATTCTAAAAATGTATTGAAATTTATATTGGAAAACTATTTAATAGAAATTAAAACATGTTGCGATATTATAAATATATCTAATGAAAACTATTCAAAAGTTGTTCTGGAAAAAGGTTGTGAAATTTTAAGATGGGACGTTGCCGCTTTAGATGCATATGATAATGTCAAGTATGGGTTCGAAGTTAAACATACCCATAAAGCAGAAGAAAAGACTAGAGAAGGTAATATATGGTTTGAAATGGAAGCAGATGAAATAGTAAATCTGGAAGCAGATGAAAATAGAAAAATAATTTTAAACTGTATTAGAAAGTGTAAAAAATGTTTAAACAAAAAGTGTGTTTTTAAACGAGAATCAACTATAACTAAGATACAACGAGAAAATTTACCAGATGTTATAATTGAACAATGCAATGCAGGATATGGAAAGACAGAAAATTTAACAAATGAAGCAAAGGCTAAAATAGAAAGCGAAGATGTTGGATACGATATATTCCTAGCATTTTTCCCTCAGCATTCACAGAAAGATGAAGCTATTGTAAAGTTGGGAAATAAAACTTCCGAAGGAAGAGAATATAAAAAAGATAACAAACAACATATAAATATTGAAGAAGCAAATTTATGCGAAGGTAAACAAATTGTTATAGAAGGTTCTTATGATGGAAGAATGAGATATTTCGGAACTATACATTCTTTTATATATTCTATCAATAAACTTTTAGGAAATGATTTGTCTGTAAAATTTGAAGATATGTCAACTAATATTATTAACAATAAACAAAAATTAGAACAGTATTTCAAAAATAATAATACTATAAGATATGCTCAAAATACGATTGATGTAAACAAATTTGTTTATATGTATTGCGACGAGGCACAAAATATGGATATTAGATTTATACTTGCGCTTTTTACACTTTTAAAAATATTTCCACAATGGAGGTTAAAATGTTCTGGAGATATTTTACAAAGTACCAGAAGTAAATATGAAAATGACAATATATTTAGTCAATGGAAAAATAACCAAGAAGATTTAAAGTCTTATTGGAATTTAAATATTATATATTCAGAACCTCAACCTATTTATAGAAGAGGAAAAAATCCAAAAATTTTAAAATGGATAAATAGTAAAAAATTATACCAAAATCAAGGAATTAAAGAGATGGAATTTTCAGGATACATATTATCTAATGATGAAGTATTTGTAGAACGTGAAAGCACTACGAAAAATGATACAGAAAATGTAGAAAAACCTGATAACGAAAAAACGATAAATCGTGTATTATATAATATAAAAGATTGTCTTAATTTACAGGATATAAAACCTAGTGATTTTCTGTTTATTCATCCATTTATACAAAACAATTGTTTTTTTTCAGAACTACAATCTAAAGTTGCCGAACTTTTTGAAAAGAAATTTGGTAGTTCAACTTTAACTTATTTACATAAGAGTGAAATGTCAGAACCTATAGATTTAAACAAAAGTATAAACAAAGCTAGATTTATGTCTATACATGGTTCTCAAGGACTTTCTGGACGAATTGTTTTTGTTTTTGGATTGTCAGATATAAATTTACTTTGTCATCGAACGAATTTCGGAGAATTAAAAGGTCAGTCTTTGGTAAACGTTGCTATAACACGTTCAATTGAACGTATGTTCATATATGTTCCTAATAATAATGATTCATTAACATCATTATTATTAGGAACAGAACCAGATGAAAAAATATATAGACAACAACTTGGTTTTAAAGATATAATTAATATGATGTCAGTAGACAATGAATTTAGGGATGAACTTTTTAAAAAAATAAATACGATTAATGTCAATAAAATAAACAGAGATTTTAGTGAACATGTAGCTCGATTTGAAATATTACAAACTTTTTTTATCCATAGATTATGGATACAGTCAAAAACAAATGATATTGAATATTATGAAAATCAGATTGGAAACCAAATAAACAAAATAAAAAAATATAATATATCTTTCGAACCCGATATTCACAAATATTATAAATCCAGAATCAAACCTGAAGATGAAGACAAACGTCTTTTTGAAATAAATAAACAAATTTTAATTTCAAATTGTATTGAAATAAATTCAGATGGAACTACAATGTTATGGAATAATGAATTAATTAAATTTTGTGAACATGTTCAAGATTGCTTTAAAAATAATGATATTGAACATATATTTGAACAGGAAGAAGATATCGCTGTTTTAGATTGTTTTGCTTTGATATATATAATGAAATGGATAGATTATATTCAGATAGATTTTTCATCTGAAATGCGAAAGTTTATTGATATATATAATGAACATACTACAAACAGTAGTACCTTTTATAAAGATACATATAATATTAGGAATATTTTTAAAAATATTCCCTCTTTAAATGAACCAGGATGGAAATCTAATTGGAATAGAAAAATAGAAAGTTTAAATAATGATTTTATACATCTAAGAAGTAATATGCCTTTATCATATCATACCGAACAAAAACAAATTACTATATATTCTTTAAAACCCGAATTAAATGGATTAAATTTCGAAACTAATATATTAGAATTAGTTCTTACAGGTTGGTTATGTTTAAGAGCATCAACTAGTGATAAAGATAAATTTCCAATTGTAAATGATGAAACCGATATAAATTTTGTATTTGTAACATTAAATTTCGACACACACAGAACTTTGAATTTTAAAGATTTAAAACATATATTACAACAAAATAGAGAAAACATAATAAAAAAATGTTGTAATTATTTGTATTATGATGTTCCTCTTCTTTACGAAAAATATAGTAATCAAAGTTATAACAATTTTATTGAAAACTTAAAAAAAACAGAAAAAAATTCAACTAAATACAGTCATATTTTTACAGAAATTAAATTTCAGAGTCGTAATAAATTACCTTTTGAAAAATTTAAACAATACGTTGAATATAATATATATGAACGTGTTTCTTTGTTTTTTGAATTTTAAACTGAAACGATAATTATCTTCAAAATCTAATTTATATTATCAAAACAATATAAATTATTATTTTTCTATCTCCCTATTTTCCAAGCACATTACACAGTTCCCTTATAAAATCATCTTTTATAATATCACTTTCGCCTTGAGAAACTTTTTTAACTCCTCTACTTATATTTACAAGGTCGGTCATCTTTTCTAAAAGATGCATTGTTTCAAGTTTACTTGATGTTTCTGCTACTTGTTTTAGAATGTCATCGCGGATCTTATTTATGATCTCTTCATTTTGCGTTTGGATACTTTGGAAAAATAATTTAGCAACTCTACTCCCTTTATTATCTTTGATTAAGGTTCCATCTTCTTCTAAAAACTCTAATTTCTTACGTGAAAAATCAAGACATTTAACACGGTCTTTAAGAGAATAATTTTTAGCAAATTCAGCATATCCTATAAGACCTTTTTCAACATCATTCCGAGAAAGTAAAGAAGCTTGAGTATTCAACCAATCAGACGTTAAGGGTTGTAGAACAATATTGTTATTGGTATTAGTTACTACTGAAGACTTCTTTACACCTTGAATAGCAATATTTTCAAGTTTATTTTGAAGAACAGTTATTTGGTCTCTTAGTTGGGTTATTTGTTCCTTTAAATTTTCGTTACAATTTTCTAAAGCTATATTTTTTGTTTTTAAAATTTCGTATTTGTTATAGATACAATTTTCTTTGTGATAATCTACATCATTTTGATTATAACCACATATGCATATTTTTATTTTTCTTTGGAGATCTAAACAATATTTTGCAGTTTTTGATGTCTACATAATGTGGATTTTCTATTGAATATTTGTTGACAAAATTCGCAATTCATTTATTTTAAAAATCGTAATATTTTTAAATTGATTTTGTGTTTTGAACTTTTTAGCACCAAAAAGAACATTAATTTTATATTGTAAAAAAGGTTAAAAATTAAAAATATATTTTTTAACCTTTTTTACAATATAAATATTTTTTAAAAAAAGGTTAAAAATAAACTTGGATTTAGCCTTCGGCACTTTTTTTCTCTAAAAAGCACAATTTTGGAGCCGAAAAAATAATTTAAACTTAAATTAAGATGAAAATTTTTTATGTTTGGTGCTATTGAAAACAAGTTAATTAAAAAATATAATTTTTTAAAACCACATACACTTTGATAAAAAGACTTTTCGGACATTCAACACACAAAATTTGTGTGTTGAATAAATTTATATAGCCCCGATTTTTTAAAAAATGTTAAAAAACTTTTGTACATTTTTTAAAGATTGAAATAGAATTATAAAATATGTTATTTACGAAAAATAATATATCTGTTTTAACTTTTAATGTATTTCCAGGTTCTCCAATACCTTTTATTTTTAACGGCACCACTGCGTTATATAAAAATCGTTTAAATTTACAATTAAAGGAAATATCTAAACTAGATCCAGATATAATTTGTTTACAGGAATTATATTGTAGATATTCTAAAAAGAAATATCAAGAACTTGAAAACTATAATAGTTTTTCGGGAAATAAAAGTTCATTTATAGGTACTATTATATCAAATATAATATACTTTATACTTAGTTTATTTTTTTATTTTTTAATAAATTGTAAACTAATATCATTTATCTCCTTTTATATTTTTATTAAAATACTTTTACGAAAAAGTGCACTTATAGAATGGTTAGAAGGAGATGAAACAGGTTTAATGATTTTGTGGAAAAAAGATATTTTCAATTTAGAATCTGTAAATGATTTAAAATTTTCTAACCAGAAAGGAGATATAATGAACTATATTTCACCTCGTGGTTGTATAACTGTAACTTTGTCTATTGATAATAAAAAACAAATATGTGTAAAAAATTTTCATCTTAATGCCTTAGGAAAAAATTTTCAAAGACTTTTACAAGTAGAAGAAGTATTAAAAAATATTAAAACTATAAATATTCCTATTATATTATGTGGAGATTTAAATGTAAATGAAGATTCGATTGAGGTAGAAAAAATTTTATTACATGATTTTAAAGATACATTTAGGTTCGTTCATCCTATATACACGGGATATACTTGGAGTAGTACAAATCCTTTAACTTTAGGTTGGATGAGAACCATTGATTTAAGAATTGATTATATTTTTTCAAAAAATTTAAAAATATTATCATCGAAAATAGTTTTTAAAAATGGTTTATTCTCAGACCATTTTGGAGTATTAAGTAAATTTCAAATATGATATTTTTAAAACCACACACTTTAATAAAAAACTTTTTTCAACATCATCATCATTTTTTTTAAAATTAAAAATGATTTTAAAAACAACTTTTTTAAACTCAAACAAAAATAT
>Ga0255180_1000222_pt1 | contig 23376 bp, 24 predicted proteins | sample Atl_Colum_RepB_8_FD_189933 | JGI IMG/M metagenome (GOLD analysis project Ga0255180, IMG submission 189933) | Freshwater microbial communities from Altamaha River, Georgia, United States - Atl_Colum_RepB_8d | ecosystem: Environmental > Aquatic > Freshwater > River | place: USA: Georgia... | reverse complement strand
GCGTGGTGGCGCCGCCGACACCGCCGGCCGGGGCTGCCGCGACGACGCCGGGCACCGGGCGCGCGTCAAACCCCAAAACCTGAACGACAATCGAGGGTTTCGGGGCGGCCGCGATGCCGGCGCCCCCACGACCCACATCCGGAGAACAAACAACCATGCGCACCACCTACTGCGGCCTGGTCAGCGAAGCGCTGATGGGCCAGACCGTGACGCTGATGGGCTGGGCCCACCGTCGCCGCGACCACGGCGGCGTGATCTTCATCGACCTGCGTGACCGCGAGGGCCTGGTGCAGGTGGTGTTCGACCCCGACCGCGCCGACTCCTTTGCCACGGCCGAAGGCGTGCGCAACGAGTTCTGCCTGAAGGTCACGGGCGTTGTGCGGGCCCGCCCCGCCGGCACCGAGAACGCCGGCCTGACCAGCGGCAAGATCGAGGTGCTGGGCCACACGCTGGAGGTGCTCAACGCCTCGGTGACGCCCCCCTTCCAACTCGACGACGAGAACCTGTCGGAAACCACCCGACTGACGCACCGCGTGCTGGACCTGCGCCGCCCCTACATGCAGCGCAACCTGATGCTGCGCTACCGCGTGGCCATGGAGGCGCGCAAGTTCCTCGACGAGCACGGCTTCGTCGACATCGAAACCCCGATGCTGACCAAGTCGACGCCCGAAGGCGCCCGCGACTACCTGGTGCCGTCGCGGGTGCACGACGGGCAGTTCTTCGCCCTGCCCCAGTCGCCCCAGCTGTTCAAGCAGCTGCTGATGGTGGCTGGCTACGACCGTTACTACCAGATCACCAAGTGCTTCCGCGACGAAGACCTGCGTGCCGATCGCCAACCTGAATTCACCCAGATCGATATTGAAACGAGCTTCCTGACCGAGCAGGAAATCCGTGACATGTTCGAGGGCATGATCCGCCACGTCTTCATGAAGGCGCTGGGCGTCGACCTGGGCGCCTACCCGGTGATGAAGTACGCCGACGCCATGCACCTGTACGGTTCGGACAAGCCCGATCTGCGCGTGAAGCTGCAGTTCACGGAGCTGACCGACGTCATGACCGACGTCGATTTCAAGGTCTTCTCGACCCCAGCCACCACCAAGGGCGGTCGCGTGGTCGGCCTGTGCGTGCCGGGCGGTGGCGCCATGTCGCGCGGCGAGATCGACGCCTACACCGAGTTCGTCAAGATCTACGGCGCCAAGGGCCTGGCCTGGATCAAGGTCAACGACGTGGCTGCGGGTCGCGAAGGCCTACAGTCGCCGATCGTCAAGAACCTGCACGATGCGGCCATCGCCGAGGTGCTCAAGCGCACCGGCGCCAAGAACGGCGACCTGATCTTCTTCGGTGCCGACAAGGAAAAGATCGTCAACGACGCCATCGGCGCGCTGCGCATCAAGGTCGGTCACTCCGACTTCGGCAAGGCCAACGGCCTGTTCGAGGACCGCTGGGCCCCGCTGTGGGTGGTTGACTTCCCGATGTTCGAATACGACGAGGACGAAGACCGCTGGAACGCCGTGCACCACCCGTTCACGGCCCCCAAGGACGGCCACGAGGACTACATGGACACCGACCCGGGCAAGTGCATTGCCAAGGCCTACGACATGGTGCTCAATGGCTGGGAACTCGGCGGCGGCTCGATCCGTATCCACCGCGCCGACGTGCAGTCCAAGGTGTTCAAGGCCCTCAAGATCACTGACGAGGATGCCAAGGTCAAGTTCGGCTTCCTGCTCGATGCCCTGCAGTACGGCGCACCGCCGCATGGCGGTCTGGCCTTCGGGCTCGACCGTCTGGTCACGCTGATGACCAAGGCCGAGTCCATCCGTGACGTGATCGCCTTCCCCAAGACGCAGCGCGCCCAGTGCCTGCTCACGGGCGCCCCGTCGATGGTCGACGAGAAGCAGCTGCGCGAGCTGCACATCCGCCTGCGCAACCCGCAGGCCGGTCAGGCTCCCGCAGCGTGATCGCCTTCGCCCCGGCCCGGTGCTCCCGGGCCGCGGGCTTCACGCCCGTTGCAGGCGAAACGCCTGGACCGCGGTGTTGAGCTCCAGGGTCTGGTCTCGCAGGCCTTCGGCGGCAGCTGCCTGCTGCTGCACCTGGGCCGCATGGGTCTGGGTGTCCTGATCCAGATCCCCGATCGCCTGGTTGACGTCCCGAAAGCCTTGCTGTTGCTGGGCTGCCGACTGCGTGATCTCGTCGATCAGCCCATTGACCTTGCCCACGGCCTCGACGATCTCGAGCATCGTCTGACCGGCGTCTCGCACAAGGTGGGTGCCCGATCCCACCTGGGCCACACTGGTGTCGATCAGGTCCTTGATCTCGCGTGCGGCCCCCGAGCTGCGCTGCGCCAGAGCCCGCACCTCGCTGGCCACCACGGCAAAGCCCCGCCCCTGTTCGCCAGCGCGAGCCGCTTCGACGGCCGCATTGAGCGCCAGGATGTTGGTCTGAAAGGCAATGCCGTCGATGACGCCGATGATGTCGGCGATCTTCTGAGACGCCTGGTGGATCTGCTCCATCGTCACGACGACGGACGACATCACCTCGTTGCCGCGGGCAGCCACACCCGAGGCACCACCCGCGAGTTCGCGCGCGTGCTCGGCCACGCCGACGCTGTGCTCGACCGTGCGGGTGAGTTCGTGCACGTGAGAGGCGGTCTTCTGCAGGGCCAGCGCAGCCCCTTCAGCGCGTGTGGACAGCGCCAGGTTGCCCTCGGCGATGTGCTGGCTGACCTGCCCGATCCGGACCGCCTGGCCGTCAACCTGTGCCACCACGCCCGTCAGCCGATCGAGAAACCGGTTGAATTCCTTCGACAGCTCGGCAAACTCGGCGCGCAGGGTGGGCATGCGCTGCGACAGGTCGCCCTCATCGGCGTTGAGTCGCCGCACGGCCCCCAGCAATTCGTCGATGGGGCGCAAAATGGTCGCCATCAAGGCTGGCGCAGCGCCCAGGATCAGCAGCAATCCAACGCCCAGCGACGCCCCCAGAATCCACTGGGAGCGCAACTGTTGCGCATGTGCAGCTTCGGCGGTCGCCGTGGCCGAGGCCTCGACGGCGTCACCCGCCGTGTCCAGTGCTTTTTCGGTGGCTTCAAACGCGTCGCGAAACCGCGCCAGCGGCTCGGCAGGCGACGGGCCGGCCTTCAACTGCCCGAGGGCCGCCCGCGCGGCCTGGGCGTACTGGTCGACCACGGGCTGCGCAGCCGCCAGTGCGTGCCGTGTGGGTTCGTTGGCGGCCAAGTCACGCGCCTGGGCAAAGCTGTCACGCATCAGGTCCAGGTTGTCCTGCAGGGACCGGGACGCCGCATCGAAGGCCCCGTCATCCTGCTGAACCCGCGCCAGCGCCGCGGCCATGACCTCGGCATGGATGGCATCGTGCATCATGTCGGTGAGCATGGCAGCCCGAACGGCCTGTGCCGTGCGCTCCAGCGATGCGGTGGTCTCGCGGTCCTGCTGCTGCTGCGTCCACGACAGCCACCCGATGAACACACTCACACCGACGGCAAGGCCGACCATGACCAGCAGTCGGGCCCTGATGGAAAAACCGGCCTTGGCGGCCACCTGCACCTGATTCATGTTGCGGACCTCCGTGATCCCTCGCCGTCTGGCCTCACTGCGCCGTGTGGCGTTCTTCGACGCGGGTTGTCGCCCATTTGAGACGCCGCCCCCCACGGCAATCCACCACAACGTGACGCAATTCACACCATGAGCCTCTCAGTTGCCCCCAAGATCCCGCAATCGGTGCTGGTGGTCATTCACACCCCGGAACTCGATGTGCTGCTGATCGAGCGGGCCCGACAGCCCGGGTTCTGGCAGAGCGTGACCGGCTCCAAGGACCATGTGGACGAGTCCTGGGCCGCCACGGCCGAGCGCGAGGTGGCCGAGGAAACCGGCATCGCCCTCGGTACCCCCGGCATCCCGGCCTCGGCCCTCAAGGACTGGGGCCTGGAAAACATCTACGAGATCTACCCGATCTGGCGCCATCGCTACGCGCCCGGCGTGACCCACAACACCGAACATGTCTTCGGGCTGACCGTGCCGCGCGGCACGCCGGTCACCCTCGCCCCGCGGGAGCACACGCGTTTCATGTGGCTGCCCTGGGACGAGGCCGCCGACCGTTGTTTTTCCCCATCGAATGCCGAAGCCATCCTGCAGTTGCCGCGATTTGCCGGCCCCTGACCTGCTTCTCGTCACACGGGGCGCAGCCAGCTCGCTCTAAGCTAGACACATCGTCACGTTCAGCCTTTTCGGACCGTGCACAACCCGCTCCATTCATCCTTGCTGCCTCCGTCCACCCTGTCGACCCAGGGCTTGCGCGTGGCCACCTACAACATTCACAAGGGCGTGCGAGGCATGGGGCCGACCAAGCGGCTGGAGATCCACAACCTCGGCCTGGCGGTCGAAGCACTGGACGCCGACCTGGTCTGCCTGCAAGAAGTGCGGCATTTCAACCACCAGGAAGCCCGTGCGTTCTCGCGCACGCAGTTCGGGCACTGGAGCTGGCCCGATCAGCCGCAGGCCGACTTCCTGGCGCCCGAGGGCTACGAGGTGGCCTACCGCACCAATGCAGTCACACGCCACGGCGAACACGGCAACGCGCTGCTGTCGCGCTGGCCGCTGGGCGACGTCGGTCACCACGATGTGTCCGACCACCGCTTCGAGCAACGTGGCCTGCTGCACGTGCCGGTGCGCTGGCGCGGGATCGAGGTGCACGTGGTGGTGGTGCACCTGGGCCTGATCCACGCCAGCCGCGTGCGTCAGACCGAACGGCTGGCCCGCCTGGTGGCCGAGTCGCTGCCGCCGCAGTCGCCCGTGGTGGTGGCCGGAGACTTCAACGACTGGAACGAGGCGCTCGACGACATCCTGGCGCCCGCCGGACTGGCCCGAGCCAGCACCGAGCACGCACCGCGGGCACCGACCTTCCCCTCGCGGGTGCCGGTGCTGGCCCTGGACCGCGTCTACACGCGCGGGCTGCGCTGCCAGAACATCATGGTGCCTCGCGGCGGCGCCTGGGCCCGCATGTCGGACCACCTGCCGCTGGTCGCCGAATTCGAGCTGGACGGCAGCGCCGACAGGCCCCGGGTCTGACCGGCCCGGGCATGAACGGCATGTCGTTCGACGCCGACCTCGAACACGCCCTGTCGCTGGCCTGGTACGCCCAGCGCAAACCGGTGTACACCGGCGGCAACCGTGTGCGCCTGCTGCGCGGCGCCACCGAGCTCTACCGGGAGCAGATCGAGGCCATCCGCGCGGCACGGCGCAGTGTATGGATGGCCACCTACCTGGTGGCCCGTGGCGGGGTGTCGGAGCTCGTGTTCGACGCGCTGATCCAGGCTGCCGCGCGCGGTGTGGCCGTGCACCTCGTGGTCGACGGGGTGGGGTCACGCGATGTGTCGGCGGCGCTGTGGACCTGGCTGCGCGACCAGGGGGTCGAGGTGGTCGTGTACCGGCCTGTCGGGCCCCTGCTCAGCCTGCTGTCCAACCCGGCGCACTGGCGTCGCATGCACGTCAAGCTGTGCGTGGTCGACGACACGCTGGCCTTCACGGGCGGCATCAATCTGATCGACGATCATTTCGACGTGCACCACGGCTGGTCGCCGCAACCCCGCCTGGACTACGCCGTGCGATTCGAGGGTCCGGCCGTGGTGCCGGCGCTGCACACGGTCAAGGCCTTGTGGACCCGCGCCAGCATCGGACGCGACTGGCGCGACGACCTCAGCGAGTGGGTACGCGACCCACAGCGCATGCGCCGCCTGCGCGAAGTGTGGCAAGAAGCCCGCATGCGCCTGACGCCGTCCGAGCAGGCCCACATGGCCCATCGCACCGGCGACCGCAGCCCGGTGCGGGCCGCCTTCGTGCTGCGCGACAACCTGCGCCAGCGCCGCACGATCGAGCGCGCCACCTTGCAGGCCATCACGCACGCCCGCGTGCGCGTCGACATCGTCACGCCGTACTTCTACCCGGGGCGTGCGTTGCGCCGAGCCTTGCGACTGGCTGCCGCCCGCGGCGTGAAGGTGCGCCTGTTGCTGCAGGGCAAGCTCGACTACCGGATTGCGGGGCTGGCCGCCCGCGTGCTGTACGACGAGCTGCAGCGTCACGGGGTGCGCATCTTCGAATACCAACCGGCCTTCCTGCACGCCAAGGTGGTGTGCATCGACGACGAATGGGCGTCGGTGGGGTCGTCCAACCTGGATCCGCTGTCGCTGCTGCTCAACCTGGAGGGCAACCTGGTGGTGCGCGACCGTCCGTTCGCGCGGGCCCTCTCCGGCGCGCTGGCCCAGGACTTCGCCCAGAGCCGCGAAATCGCCCCGGCGCTGTGGGTGCAGCCGACCTGGGCAGCCCGACTGCGTCGGGGCTTTGTGGCCTGGCTGGCCAAGACCTATCTGCGACTGGCCGGCATCGTGCGTCGCTATTGAGGGTCGATGGCGCCGGCCACCGGCGCCGGCCAACGCCAGGCCTCGCCATAGGCGGGTGCCGGCGGCCAGTCTTGCGCCTGCCGGGGCGGCTCGGCCCCCTGCAGGCGCCACCACCGGGCACATTGCATCCAGCCGGCATGGCCCACCACCGTGCACCCCGCCACGGGCGGCTGCCAGGCCGCCACCCGGGCAAACAGGGCGCGCAAGCTTTCACCCCCGCCGGGGGCATGGTCGGCAAAATCGGCACACCAGCGGTCGACCGCCTCGGGCCCGATGGTCGCCCAGGGCTGCCCGTCCCACTGGCCAAAATCCATTTCGAGCAGGGCGACATCCCGCACATGCCGCCAGCCCAGGCGGCGCAACTCTCGCCCGACATCGGCCACCCGACGCAGGGGCGAGGTGCAGACCACGCGAGGCCGGCCCTCGCGGCGAGCGCTGCGGTCGAGCCGGCGCGCCAGCCGACGGGCCTTGCGCGGATCGAGGGCCAGGTCGGTACGCCCGATACACCGGCCCGCCGCCCCTTGAGGCCGCGGATGCCGACACAGCAGCACGTCCCAAACCTGGGGGCCGCTCATGGCCAACGCACCCAGGTCACCGGATGGACCACCGCCAGCCAGGCCAGCAGGCAGGCCAGTTCCGACAGCTGCTGGCTGGCCCCCAGGGTGTCGCCGGTGAAGCCCCCGAGGCGCCGTCGCAGCCAGCGCCGCACGAGCACGGCCACCAGCACCGCCAGGGCCGTGCTCCAGCCCAGCGTGCGCCACAAGGTGCCCACCGGCCAGCCCTGGTGCTGCACCCACACCATCAGGGCCAGGGCCAGCAGCGCCCACACCAGCGTGGCCGCCATCACCAGCGGCCACGCGGCCTGCAGGGCCAGCGGCTTGGCCTTGGCGTGGTCGGCATCGCCCGCATACGGCAGCGCCGCAGTCAGCCACACCGGCACCAGACGCGAGGTGGCATGGCCCCAGATCAGGGCCATGACCGTCCAGCCCAGCAGAACCTGGTGGATGTGACTGTCCTGGGCCAGGCTGAGTTCGTCACTGCGAGGCGATACCAGCGACACCAGCACCGCCGCCTTGAGCCCCAGCAACAAGACGAGCCCGAGGCTGCCGTAACTGCCCAGGCGAGAGTCCTTCATGATCTCGAGCGCCCGTTCGCGGCTGACGGCCCCGCCCAGACCGTCGCAGGTGTCCGCCCAGCCGTCTTCATGAAACCCACCGGTCAGCCACACGGTGGCGGCCATGCTGAGGCCCACCGCCACCAGCGGAGGCCACCACAGGCTGGCGCCCAGCAGCACCATCGCACCGAAGGCGCCCACCCCGGCGCCGACCAGGGGGAAGTAACGCAGGCAGGCCTGCAACCAGGCGGGCTCGAACCCCACCCATGCCGGCACCGGCACCCGCGTCAGAAACTGCAGTGCCACCAGGGCCAGCCGCACCTCATGGACCGCTCGCCCCCAGACGGCCTTCATGCAGGCTCCGGGCCGCTCACGCCGGCCGACGCGAAGCTGGCCATGTCGGTGAGCAGTCGGGCCGCTGAGGCGATCAGTGGCCAGGCCAGCGCCGCACCCGACCCTTCGCCCAGCCGCAGCCCCAGGTGCAGCAAGGGCTGCACACCCAGGTGGGCCAGCAGACGGGCGTGCCCGCTTTCGTCAGACTGGTGGGCAAAGACGCAGCGCTCCAACACGGCCGGGCGCAGAGCGTGGGCCACCAGCACCGCCGCGCTGGTGATGAAACCGTCGACCACGATGAGGCGCCGCTGGCGCGCCGCTTCGATGACCACGCCAACCATCATGGCGATCTCGAAACCGCCCAAAGCGGCCAACACGTCCAGCGGGTCGGTGACGCGGGCATGGCGCTCACTGGCCTGCTCCAGCACGGCCAGCTTGCGCTGCAGGCCGGCATCGTCGAGCCCCGTGCCCCGCCCCACGCACAAGGCCAGCGGAAGCCCGGTCAGGCGCGACATGAGCAACGACGCACTCGACGTGTTGCCGATCCCCATCTCGCCCAGCAAGATCGCATTGCCAGGCAGTTCACTCACCAGGTCGATGCCGGTCCGCAGCGCCTGTCCGCACTGCTCAAGGCTCATGGCGGGCTGCTCGGTGGCATCGGCCGTCCCGGGTGCGATCTTGCGAATCCACAGACCGGGCGCCGGCTCGAGTTCGCGCGCCACGCCAGCGTCGACCACTGTCAAGGCCAGCCCATGTTGGCGCGCCAGCACGCTCACGGCCGCCCCCCCGCTCAGGAAGTTGGCCACCATCTGCCAGGTCACGACCTGCGGGTAGGCCGACACGCCCCGGCGGGCCAGTCCATGGTCCGCCGCCAGCACCAGCGCCTGGGGCTGCTGCAGCACCGGTCGCTCGCTGCCCAGTACACGACCGATCTGCACGGCCAGCGATTCGAGACGACCCAGGGCCCCCAGGGGCTTGGTCTTGTGGTCGATGGCATGCCGCAGGGATGCGTCCAAGGCCGCGTCGTCGATCGCGGGCACCTCGGGCAAGTCCAGCGCCAGAGTCAATTGCGACGACATGCTCAGTCCTCGATGCCGCGTTGCGCCGGGATGCCAGCCTCGTAGGCGTGCTTGATCTTGCGCACCTCACTGACCGTGTCGGCGATCTCGACGATCTCGGGCGGGCAGTCCCGCCCCGTGATCACCACGTGAACATGCGACGGCCGCTGCGTCAGCGTGTCGACGACCTCCTGCAAGGGCACCCAGCCGTAGATGATCGGGTAGGTCAGCTCGTCGAGCACCACGAGGAAGTACTCGCCGCTGCGGATGGCATCGGCCGCGCGCGCCCAGCCCTCGCGGGCCAGCTGGGCCGAATGCTCCAGGTCCTTGCTCTTCCAGCTGAAACCATCACCCAGGCCCTCGACCGGCACGCCGAGCTTTTCGAAGGTGCGGTGCTCGCCGAAGCGGGCGCTGGGCACCTTCATGAACTGGAAGATCTTGACGGTCTTGCCGCGACCATGAGCCCGCAGCGCCAGCCCGAAGGCGGCCGTGCTCTTGCCCTTGCCGTCGCCCGTGTTGACGATGAGCAGGCCGCGGCGGTCGGCGTGCAGGCGTTGTTGTGGGGCTTCGGTCGGGGGGTTCTGGAGGTCCATGGCAGGGCGATGAAGGTGGAACGAGAACGATATCAAGGTGTGTCTGCATCGGCGTCGAAGCACGGCAATGCGGCCCAGCGTCCATCGACGCAGCGGACCTGCACAGCCTGGTCGAACACCTGCTCGACGGCCCGATGCACCGACGGCGAGGCCACCGGGCCTTCGGCTTGCAGCCGGCCGGCACCGAGCACCACCAGCCGATCGGCCTGCAGGGCCAGCGGCAGTTCGTGCAGGACGCTGATGATGCACCGGCCCCGGGCGGCCTCGCGCCGCAGCACGCGGGCAACCAGCCTTTGATGAGGGGCATCCAGATGGGCCACGGGTTCGTCGAGCAGCAGCACGGGGGCCTGGGTGGCCAGTGCCCGCGCGAGGTGCACGCGCTGGCGTTCGCCGCCCGACAGGGCCCCCAGCGGGCGACCGGCGGCCCAGGTCATGTCGGTGTCGACCAGCGCCTGTTCGACGGCGTCGCGGTCTTGCGCTGAGCCCCCGCTCCAGGGCCACCAGCCCTGGTGAGGCAGGCGCCCGAGCGCCACCGTCTCGGCCACAGACAAGGCCTCGTCGCCGGGTGTGTCCTGCCCCAGCCACGCCAGCGTCGGGCCGGTGTGCCCGGCCGGCAGGCGCCAATCGATGCGGCCCGCAGCTGCTGGCAGCAAGCCAGCCAGGCAACGCAGCAGCGTGGACTTGCCGGCGCCATTGGGACCGACCACCGACCACCACGCTCCGCCCGTCAACCTCAGGTCCACGCCCTGCAGCACGGTGCGCGGGCCGCGCGTGGCGTGCAGGTCAAGGCAGGTGATCCATGGTGGCGTCGTCATGCGCGCCTCCGGTGCAGCAGCACCAACAGGTAGACCCCGCCGATCACGGCCGTGAGCACGCCGACGGGCAGCTCCTGGGGCGCGATGATCCAGCGCGCCAGCACGTCGGCCAAGGCCAGCAGCAGCCCACCGACCCAGGCCGATGCGAGCACCAACGAGCGGTGCGAGGCCCCCAGCCAGGGCCTCGCCAGGTGGGGCGCAGCCAGGCCGACGAAGGCGATCAGGCCGGCCTGGGCCACGGCAGCCGCGGTCGACAGGGCCAGCACCGCCACCAGGGCCGAGCGGGCCGTGCCCAGAGGCACGCCCAGGGTGCGGGCCGTGTCCTCGCCCAGGCTCAGGGCGTCCAGCACCCGGGCCAGTGCCCAGGCCAGCGGCAGCGTCACGACCAGTACGCCGCCCATCAGCAGGCAGGCCGGCCAGCCCAGCAAGGCCGTGTTGCCCAGCATGAACGCCTGCATCACACGCCAGGCCTCACCCGACCACACCATCATCAGCTGCGTGCCCGCCCCGAGCACCACGCCCACCACGACGCCGGCCAGCAGCAGGCGCAGCGTGTGCGCAGCGCCGCGCGCGAGCGACAAGGTCAGTGCCACACCGGCCACCGACCCGACAAAGGCGGCCCCCGTCAACCCGAGCCGGGCCCACCAGCCGACGTCCAGCGACCACGGCAGGCCCACCGTGAGCAGCAAGGCCATGCACAGGCCAGCGCCGGCGGAGCTGCCCAGCAGGTAGGGTTCGGCCAGCGGGTTGCGGAACAGGCCCTGGGCGACCGCCCCGGACAGGCCCAACAGCGCCCCGACCAGAGCCGCGCCCAGGGTGCGCGGCGCCCGCAGATCCCCGATCAGGCTCATGCCCGCCGGGTCGGCCGCCAGGGTGACCCAGGGGGGCTCCCAGCCCAGGCTGCCCACGCCCAAGCCCAGCACGGCCGTGAGCACCGACAGCAGTCCCAAGGCGGCCCATGCGCCCGCGCGCCCGGCCGGCGCAGCACGCAGCGTCATGGGCGGCTCCCGAGCGGTCGGAGGCAATCGGCCAGCACGCGTACGCCCTCGACCAGCCGCGGACCGGGACGGGCCAGCACATCGACCTGGGCCGGGCTCAGGGCACACACGCGGCGCTGTCGCAGGGCCTGAATGCGTGACCAGCCGGGGCGCTGCGCCAGCGCCGCCGCCTCGCCGGCCGGCAGGATGATCACCGTGGGGTCGGCCCGCACGATGAACTCGGGGTTGAGTTTGGGGAACGGCCCCAGAGCGGCGGGCACCACATTGCCCGCCCCCAGGCGTCGCAGCAGCTCGCCGATGAACGACGCCTCACCCGCGGCGTACGGCGTGCTGCTGACTTCAAAGTACACACGCTCGGCCGGCATCCCGGCCGGCCGCGGCTGGCGAGCCACAGCATCGATGCCCTGCTGCAGCGCCTGCCACCGGGCAGCACCGCGCTCAGGCTGGCCCAGCAAGATGGCCAGGCGCGACATCACCGACCGCACCTGATCGAGGTCCTGCGCATCCAGCTCGGCCACCGACAGGCCCAGGCTGCGAAGCCGGGGCGCCACGCGGGTCGACGGCGCCACCAGCACCAGGTCCGGGCGCAGGCTGACAATGCGCTCGATCTGAGGGTCATCGAGCCCGCCCAGCCTGGGCAGGCCTTGCACCGATGCCGGCCAGCTGGACCAGCGATCCACCCCCACCAGGCGATCACAGGCCCCCAGATCGCAGACCGTCTCCGTGAGAGACGGCAGCAAGGAGATGATGCGCTTGGGCACGTGCTTGAGCCGCACCTGCGCACCCCGATCGTCGATGATCTGCAGGGCGCTCGAACGGGCAGGTGCCATCACCGCCGCCTGGGCAGGCGCCAACACGCACACCGCCGCCAGCACGACGGCAGCGACCCAGCCCGACACACCCCGGATGCGCGACGTCACACGGGCTCCACAGCGCGACCCCAGGCCTGGCCGGCCACCATCAGGGTCAACCAATCGCACAGGCGGCTGGTGTCCTGGTGCAGCCGGCCCAGTTCGTCCACCACCCGCCGCACCTGCGGGCCCAGCGGCACCAGCCCCCAGCCGATCTCGTTGCTGACGACCACGACGGGCCCACCGTGGTCGCGGCGATCGGCCAGCGCCTGCAGCCAGCGCTCGCGCACGATGCCCCAGTCCGGCACAAGCGCGCCGGGCGGTGGCATCAGCACCTGGCTGACCCACAGCGTCAGGCAGTCGATCACGATCAACTCGCTCGGGTCACCGCGCTCCAGAAGGACCGCCCCGGGATCCCAGGGGGCCTCGATCGTGCCGAACCCCGGCGGGCGGGTACGCCGGTGGTGCTCGATGCGAGCCGCCATCTCGGCATCACCGGCCAGGGCGGTCGCCACCACCGTCACCCGCCGGCCCGGCGCACCGGCCAGCCAGGCGCGCGCGCACTGCTCGGCGTGGCGGGACTTGCCGCTGCGCTGGCCGCCCACGATGAAATGGCGTCGAGGAAAGTCACTCATGGCCGCTCGCTCAGGTCCTCACAGGCCCGGGGTGAAACGCAAGGCCACCTGACCGGCAAAACCCGGCATGCCGTAGTCGCGCGCGGTCTCGTAGCGCTTGTCCAGCACATTGTCCACCCGCAGCAGCAGTTTCCAGCGGGCATGGACCTGCGTCTGTGCGTACAGGTTCAACAGGGCATAGCCACCCAATCGGCGGGTGTTGGCCACATCGTCGAAACGGTCACCCGAGGCCTTGATCTCGGCCCCCAGGGCCCAGCCCGCCCACTCGCGCTCGAGGTCAAGGCTGCCATGCACATGGGCGCGACGCACCAGCCGCTGGTCGGTCAGCGCATTGCGCGGGTCCTGCACATCGAGATGGGCCTGCACCTGCCAGCCCTGCCAGCTCGTTTCGGCCGTGAACGACAGGCCCTTGAGCACGGCCAGGCCGACGTTGACGTACCGGTTGTCGACCAGGTCGTAGTCGATCAGGCCTTCGATGCGGTTGCGATACCAGGTCAGTGAGGCGCGGCTGCCCGCGCCCTTCCACGTCAGGCCCAGCTCGGCCTGGCGCGAGGCCTCGGGTTGCAGGTCGGCCGAGCCGCCATAGGTGGCAAAGCGCTCGTACAGCGTGGGGGCCCGAAAGGCCTGAGCCAGCGACGCGCGCGTGCTCCACCCGCTACCCAGCGGCCAACCGGCCGCCAGGGCTCCGGTCGTGTGCGAACCGAACTCGCTGTCGTCATCGCGGCGGACCTTCCATTGCAGCGAGCGGCCCTGCGATGTCCAGCCGTGCCCCAGGCCCACGGCCTGCTGGTGGCGGCGGGTCACCGGTTCGCCGAACGACGAGCCCCAGTCGCCATCGTCACTGAGCTGGTCGTTGCGTCGCTCCAGCAGCAACTGCAGGGCGTGATCGCCCAGCTGCCAGTCGTGCTGCACCAGCGCCGTGCGCATGCGTGTGTGCGAGCGAAAGGTGTAGTCGCTCTCGATGTGCACCGCGTCGCTGGCTTCGCCCAGGCTGTAGCGCCCGGTCAACGTGGGCGTCCACTGCGCCGTCCAGCCCACGTTGAGCGTGTCCACGGTCGAGGTGGACCGGGGTGACGCCAGGGTCTCGCCCTCGTCATAGTCGGCACGGCTGCGGCTGCGCGTCGAGCTCAGCTCGACCCGCTGGCCCGGCATCACCTGCAGACCGAACCGCCCCGTCCACTGCGTCCGGCGGTCACCGTCGGCGTCCGGATGGAAGTTGAAGTTCGACGGCTCGGTGATTGCCGACGCCCCCACCGCCTGCTCGTGAGCGCCGGTGACGGCGAAGTCGACCCGGCCCACCGCACCGGCGATCGCCGCGTCCCACTGGACACGCCGCCCCGCGCCCAGCGCGAACCCCAGATTGAGCACCGGCGGCCCGGAACGCCCCCGCCGCGTGAAAATCTGGATGACCCCCGCCACCGCGTCCGAACCGTACAGGGCACTGCCCGCCCCCCGGACGATTTCGATGCGGTCGATGGCCGCCAGCGGCAGGGCCTGCCACGTGGCGCCGCCCTGCAGGTTCTGGGAGTCGACGCGTTGCCCGTCGATCAGCACGGCCGTGAACCGGGCATTGGCGCCCCGCAGGAACACCCCAGTGGCTGACGCCGGCCCCCCATTGCGGTCGAACTCGATGCCCCCCTGGCGAGACAGCAAGGTCGCGAGGTCACCGACGCCCTGGCGTTCGATGGCATCGCGGTCGATCACCGTGACATCGGCCAGCACCTGCCCCAAGGGTGTGGGCAGGCGTGACGCGGTCACCACCACCGGCTCCAGGCTGGGGGCCGCGGCCCCGGGGTCGCGCCCCTCATCAGCTGCACGCACCGTCGTGGCGACGCAGGCACACACACACACCGCCACGGCCACAGCCGAGCGCACTCCGGGTGCCCGAGGCACCGAGTTCAAAGTCCACATGAAAAGCATCAATGACACAGAGCCCGAGCCTGCATCCCCGCAGGCCGTGAGCGACATGGCCGACCCCACCGTGTGCGATCGACCCCCTGTTGGCCGGTATCCGGGCTGGGCGGTGCGACCCGTGAAGCCTTCCCAGGCCCGAACAGGCACCCAGTGGCTGTGAACACGAGCGACGTCCGGCACCAATCTGTGCGTGGACGTGACCGCCGACCGTTGCGGGGGCAGCGCAGGTGGGGCTGGCGTCGATGGACGCGCGAACCTTCCTGCTTCCCGTTTGACTGCGCCAGGTGAACCCCGGCGCGAGCACCAACGGGCCGGATTGTAGCGGGCCTATACAATGCGCCGTCACCCCCAACACGGCACCCCCGGGAGCGAGGGCCCCCCCTCATGTCCACCATCGAAGACCTGACGGACCGCGTCGAGCGGCTGCTGCTGCGCCACGAGGAGCTGCAGCGCACCCACGCCCTGCTGCACCAGCAGGTGCACAGCCTCACGCAGGAGCGCGATTCGCTGCGCGCCCGCCTGGCGGCCGCCCGCGCCCGCATCGATGCCCTGATCGACAAGCTGCCTGCGGCCGCCGGTGGGGCCTGCAGCGACGTCGGCCCAGGCGAAACCGCCCGCGGAGACACGGCATGAAGCAGATCGAAGTCTCGATCATGGGGCAAAGCTACCTGCTGGGCTGCCCGGAAGGCGGCGAGGTCCAACTGCGTCAAGCCGTGTCCCATGTGGACCGCGAGATGTGCGCCATCCGTGACAGCGGCAAGCTCAAGGCGCGCGAACGCATCGCGGTGCTGTCGGCCTTGAACCTGGCCTACGAGCTGGCCGGCATGGCCGAGCGGCTCAAGCAGCTACCGACGGCCGCGCCGCCCCCCGCATCGGCGCTCCGATCGGAGGGCGATGGGGCGTTGTCGCAGGCCTACCTCGACAGCCTGATCCAGCGCCTCGACACCGCCCTGGGCGACGACGGGCATCTGCTCTGACGCGTCGTCCCCACGGCCACGGTGATCTGTCAACTAAACCCGCGCAAGGGGTGCAGCTTCACCGACAGTGGCCCTGGTGCCGGCCTACAATGACACCTGTTCGTTGCGTTCGCGGAAGCCAATATTTCCTTGAACCGATGCTCATTGAGCCAGGGCTTGGAACATTGCCTCGCTGGTGCGATCGTCTCGCGTCAGATGAACCCGAAGCCTGGCTGACCTCGCCCACCTGAATCCCCTGGGTTCAGGAGTGCGGTGACCGGTTCGCGACGAACACCCGACACCATGAACAACGCCCGGCATGCCGGGCGTTGTTGCGTTTGGATCTCGTCGGGCGCCGGCGTTGGCCGGCCCGCCCCTCATACCGTGGGCACGAACTGGATGCTGGCCAGGGTGAGGCGGTTGCCGCCCTTGTCGCGCGACTGGGCCATGGCGCGGTCGGCACTGCGCATGAGCTCGTCCACCGAGCCGGCCGTGTGCGGGAAGCTGGCCACGCCCATGCTGACCGTGAAGGGAATCTGCTGACCATTGAAGGCCACGATGTGCTGCGCGCACTGTTTGCGCAGCTGCTCCATGCGCGCATGGGCGGTGGCCAGCCCCACGCCCGACAGCAACACCACGAAGCGGTCGCCCCCGAGACGGCACGGGGAGTCCATGGCCCGGGTGTTGGCACGCAGCAGGCGGCCCAGGGCTTCGACCACGCGCTCGCAGCTGTCGGCCCCGTAGGTCTGACGGATGTCATCCATGCCGTCGACGGCCACGGCCACGATGGCGAACTCACGCTGTTCGCGGCTGGACAGGTCGGCTTCGCGACGCAGCTGCTCTTCGAAGTGGGCGCGGTGGTAGAGGCCCGAGACGCCATCGCGGACCTGGTTGTCCTGCATTTCGCGGCGCAGCTCGTCGTTGGCGCGCTGCTGCTGCTCGAGCTGGGCCAGCGCCGCCTGCAGCTGCTGCTCGCGCTTGCGCTGCTCGGTCACGTCGTGCCAGATGCTGACCACCGTGGCCGGCTGCCCTGGGGCCCCACTCACGGCCTGCCGCCAGACGGTGTAGTCGCGGCGCTCCCCCTGACGCTCGATGCGGTGCTCGGCGTTGAAGCCCCCGGGCACGGCCATGGCCTGCTGGTCGGCAGCACGCAGGGCCACGGCCTGCACGGCATCGAACAGCTCAGCGTCATTGGCCCCCAGGGGGTCGTGCAGGGCAGCGAACAGGGCCTGGGCCCCTTCGCTGGCAAACACATACCGGCCCGTGCCGATGTCCTTGACCAGCACGCCGGCCCCCATGCGGTCCAGGCCTCGCACCAGCGCGTCATCCAGCCCGCCCGGAGTGGGCGCGACCAAGGGCATCATTTCGGCCATGCGGTTCATTGCTGTCGTTTTCGGGCTGCGGCTCCCCACGGATCCGCAATTTCCGATATGTTCGCGCAAATTCGGGCCGCCGGCTGTCCTTCAAACAAGGGATCAAGCCTTGATTTCTGCGGCTGAATGCGCTTTTCATCACGCTTGATACAGATCGTCACATGACTCGACTCGCTTTGCTGGGTTGCGGCCTGATGGGTAGCCCCATGTCGCGCCGCCTGCTGGCCGCAGGCCACCCCCTCACCGTCTGGAACCGCACCCGGGCCAAGGCCGAGGCATTGCAGGGCGCCGGTGCGCGCGTGGCCGACACCCCGGCGCAGGCTGTGGCTGGTGCCGACGTGGTCATCACCATGCTGGAGCATGGCGGCACCGTCCACGAGGTGCTGTTCGGCCTGGGCGATGCCGCGGCCGCCCACGGCCTGCGCGCCGGCAGCCTGGTCATCGACATGAGCTCGATCCTGCCCGAGCAGGCGCGCGAGCACGCCGCCTTGCTGAGCGCGCGAGCGGTCACGGCCCTGGACGCGCCGGTGTCGGGCGGCACCGTGGGCGCCGAAGCCGGCACCCTGGCCATCATGGCTGGCGGCGCGGCCGACGCGTTCGAGCGCGCGCGCCCGGTGCTGCAGGTGCTGGGGCGCCCGGTGCATGTGGGCCCCGCAGGCAGCGGCCAGCTCTGCAAACTGGCCAACCAGATGATCGTGGGCATCACCATCGGTGCGGTGGCCGAGGCGCTGCTGCTCGCCGAGCGCGGCGGCGCCGACCCGGCCCGGGTGCGCGAGGCCCTGCGGGGTGGCTTTGCCGAAAGCCGGGTGCTCGAGGTCCATGGCCAGCGCATGGTCGACGGCGACTTTGCCAAACGCGGTTCACTGGCCATCCAGCTCAAGGACCTGCGCAATGCCCTGCACACGTCGGCCGGCATGGGCTTCGACGCCCCCATCACCACCGCACTGACCGCGCTGTATGCCCAAGCTGCGGACCATGGCTTCGCCGAGCTGGACCAGTCGGGCCTGTTTTGCGAACTGCAACGACGCCAGGGCGGCACGCACGGCTGAGATTTGCTAAGATTTTGCGCACGGGCCGATAGCTCAGCTGGGAGAGCGCTGCGTTCGCAATGCAGAGGTCGGGAGTTCGATCCTCCTTCGGTCCACCAGATTCAAGGGCCCGGACCACGTTCGGGCCCTTGCGCTTTATTGCCCAGCCGGTGCGCCCCTTCCCCCCTTCCGGAACCCACCCCGATGTTCAGCTACCGCCACGGCTTCCACGCCGGCAACCACGCCGATGTGCTCAAGCACACCGTGCTCGTCCAGCTGCTGCAGCACCTGCTGCACAAGGACAAGCCCTTCTGGGTGATCGACACCCATGCCGGTGGCGGGGCGTACGACCTGCGCGCCGGCTATGCCGCCAAGAGCGGCGAGGCCACCGGCGGCATCCACAAGCTGTGGGCACAGCGCCGAGACCCGGCCCTGCCCTCGGCCTTGCGCGATTTCATCGACCAGGTGGCGGCCTGCAACGAGGGTGACGCTCTGCGCATCTACCCAGGCTCGCCGCAGCTGTCCGCGCAGATGCTGCGGCCGGGCGACCACCTGAGGCTGTACGAACTGCACCCCACCGAGAGCCGTGCACTCGAAGCGCATTTCGCCGACCTGCGGCGCGGTGTCAGCGTGCAGGCGGCCGACGGCTTTGCCGGGCTCAAGGGCTGCCTGCCCCCGCCCACCAAGCGCGGTCTGGTGCACATCGACCCGCCCTACGAGCTCAAGGACGACTACCGCCACGTGCTGGCCGCCCTCAAGGAAGCCCTGGTGCGCTTCCCCACCGGGGTGTACGCCGTGTGGTACCCCATGGTCGCACGACGCGAATCGGACCTGCTGCCCGGTCAGCTCAAGCGGCTGGCGCCGGGCAAGTGGCTGCACGCCAGCCTGCGGGTGCGCGCCACCCCGCGCGACGGTCTGGGCCTCAATGGCAGCGGCATGTTCATCGTGAACCCCCCGTGGACCCTGTATGACCGGCTGGCCGAGGCCCTGCCGTGGATGGTCGAGCACCTGGGCCTGGACGACCACGCCGGCTACGTGCTGGAGTCCGACGTGGTCTGACGCCGTTCGCGTCAGGCGGCGTTGAAGCGCGCCGCCGTGGCGGCCACGCGGGCACCGAACTGACGCGCGGTTTCAAGGTCGCCCGGCAGCATCTCGTCAACGCTCGCGTCCGACGGCGTCGAGGCCATCGCGCCGCTGAACGAGGCCACGTAGTTGACATCGTTGCGCGTGGCGGCCTTGCTGTTGCTCGGCATCAGGCCGGTGCCCACCCAGATCATGCTGTGCTGCATCGCCAGCGTGAACAGGTAGTGCAGCGTCGACAGCTTGTCGCCGTTCATCGACGCCGAGTTCGTGAAGCCCGCGGCCAGCTTGTCCTTCCATTGCTGGTGGTACCAGGGCTTGGACGAGGCGTCGATGAACTTCTTGAACTGCCAGGGCACGCTGCCCATGTACGTGGGCGCGCCCATGATGATGGCGTCGGCCGCGGCCAGCTGCTCCCAGCCGCCTTCGGGCAGGTTGCCCTCGGCGTCGACCTGCAGCAACTGGGCACCCGCGCCATCGGCCACGGCCTCGGCCATGCGGCGGGTGTGGCCATAGCCACTGAAGTACACGACGACGATCTGCTTCTTGCTCATGATGGACCTTTCGGTTTGAAAAACGGGGGCTGACCGCACGCTCAGGCGGCCAGATCGAACACCAGCACCTCGGCACCTTCGCCGCGGTCGATCTGCAGACGGCTTTCGCCCTCCAGCTTGAGTGCGTCGCCCTGTGACAGCGCCTGTCCCTGGGCATGCACACGGCCGCGAGCCACCTGCACATAGACCTTGCGGGCGGGGTCGATGGGCAACTCGGCCCGCTCGTCCCCGTCGAAAAGCCCCACATAGAGCGTCGCGTCGGCATGGATCGTCACCGAGCCGTCCCGGCCGTCGGGCGAGGCCGCCACGCGCAGCTGCCCCCGCTTGCTGGCGTCATCGAAGTGCTTCTGTTCGTAGCCCGGACGGATGCCCGTCTCGGTCGGGTGGATCCAGATCTGCAGCAGGTGCAGCGGCTCGCGCACGCTGGGGTTGAACTCGCTGTGCAAGATGCCCTTGCCGGCGCTCATGCGCTGCACGTCGCCGGGCAGCACCGTGGCGGTGTTGCCCAGGCTGTCCTTGTGGGCCACGGCACCTTCCAGCACGTAGGTCACGATCTCCATGTCGCGATGGCCATGCATGCCGAAACCCGCGCCGGGAGCGATGCGGTCCTCGTTGATCACCCGCAGCGGACCAAAACCCATGTGGGCCGGATCCTGGTAGTCGGCAAACGAGAAGCTGTGCTGGGCCACCAGCCAGCCGTGATCGGCCTGGCCGCGGTCTTCGGCGCGTCGCAGTGTCATCATGGTGAGGCTCCTGTCGGTGTCGAAACGATGGCCTCACTGTAGGCAGCGGCGGGCCTGCCGTCATGCCGACAGAATGATGGCATCATTCAAACCGTTTGAATGAAACGCTGGATCGCGCCCTCATGAACACCCGCCGTCACGTGCTCACACCGGAAGCCCTGGAGATGATGGACACCATCGAGCGCACCGGCAGCTTCGCGGCCGCAGCCCGCGAGTTGGGCAAGGTGCCCTCGGCCTTGACCTACAGCGTGCGCCAGCTTGAAGACACGCTGGACGTGCTGCTGTTCGACCGGCGCAGCCGCCAGGCCCGGCTCACCGCCGCCGGACACGAGTTGCTCCACGAAGGGCGGCGCCTGCTGGTGCAGATCGACGCCGTGGCCAACCGGGTTCAGCGGGTGGCCTCGGGCTGGGAAACCCAGCTCACGATCGCCGTGGACGGGGTCGTCAGCCACGGCCCGCTGTTCGACCTGATCGAGGCCTTTCACGACCTGCAACCGCCCACGCGGCTGAAGATCCGCAACGAGGTGCTCAGCGGCACCTGGGAAGCCCTGAACCAGGGGCACGCCGACCTCGCCCTGGGCCTGAGCCCCTTTCGCACCGCGGGCGAGCACATCCACCTCGAAACCCTGGGCGACGTCGATTTCGTGTTCGTGGTGGCCCCGCACCACCCCCTGGCCCGGGGCGAGGGGGCGCTCAGTGCGACCGAACTGGGGGGCCACCGGATCGTGGCCGTGGCCGACAGCACGCGGGGCCTGGACAGCGTGACCGTGGGCATCCTGCCCGGCCAGGACGTGCTCACGGTGGACTCGATGCCCGACAAGCTCGAGGCCCTGCGGCGCGGTCTGGGCTGTGGCTTCGTGCCGACCTACATGGCCCGGCACGACCTCGACCAGGGCCGCCTGGTCGCCCGCGAGGTGGCCCAGCCCCAGCGCGTGGCGCGCACGCTCTACGCCTGGCGGCAGCCGGGCGCCCAGCCCGGCAAGGCCCTGGCCTGGTGGCTGGCCCAGTTGCGCCATGCCCACACCCGGCAGGCCCTGCTGTCGCTGCCCTGTGCCCGGTCATGAACGCCCGCTATGCCGGTCGCTTTGCGCCATCCCCCACCGGCCCGCTGCACTCGGGCTCCCTGGTGGCGGCCCTGGCCAGCTGGCTGGATGCCCGCGCCCACGGCGGCCTCTGGCGGGTGCGCATCGAAGACGTGGACGGCCCGCGCTGTGTGCCCGGCGCCGACGCCCTGATCCTGACGCAGCTGGCCGCCTGTGGCCTGCACCCGGACGGCGAGGTCTGGCACCAGAGCCGGCGTGCCGCGGTCTACCAGACAGCCCTTGACCGGCTGGTGGCCTCAGGCCTGGCCTATCCGTGTGCCTGCACCCGAGCCGACATCGCGGCCGCCCAGGCGCGACAGGGTTGGACGCGCGAGCGCCACGGCGAGCTCGTCTACCCGGGGACCTGTCGCCCGGAGCGAGGCGGCCTGCACGGACGCGCAGCACGGGCCTGGCGGGTGAAAGTGCCCGACGGGCCGGCCGCCTCATGGACATGGGCCGACCGGCGCCTGGGCCCGCAGCAGCAAGACCTCGCGAGCGACGTGGGTGATTTCGTGGTGCGCCGGGCCGACGGACTGTGGGCCTACCAGCTGGCCGTGGTGGTCGACGACGCCGAGCAGGGCATCACAGACATCGTGCGGGGCGAGGACCTCGCCGACAACACACCGCGCCAGCAATGGCTGCAACAGGCCCTGGGTCTGCCGCGCCCGCGCTACCTGCACACGCCCCTCGTGCTGGGCGCGAACGGCGAGAAGCTGTCCAAGCAGAACGGCGCCGCCGCGCTCGACACCCGCGACCCGCTGGCCGCACTGACCGCCGCAGGCAGCGCCCTGGGCCTTGCGGTACCACCGGCAACCACCGTGGGCGACTGGCTGTCGGCCGCCGTGCGTGCCTGGCCCTGGGGCCCGGAGGCGGCCCCCCGCTCAGGGTGATTCGACCACCACGAAGTGCTTGCGCACCGGCTCGACCACCTCGAAGGCGCCTTCGAAGCCCGCCGGGATCACCGCCGCCTGGCCGGCACGCACCTCGGTGACGCGGCCGTCGCGGTCGTGCAGGCGCACCACCCCGTCGAGCACGAAGAAGTACTCGTGCTTGTCGGGCGCGAACGCAATGCGCCAGCGGCCCACCTCGCAAGACCAGATGCCGGCGCTCAGGCCCGCGGGCGCACTCTCGTAGAGCGTCCAGGTCTCGCGACGCGGATCGCCCTGCTCCAGCCGGTCGCGGCGCGGACGGTCCACCACCGGGTCGGTGGTGGGTGGGTCGAAACGCACGATCGCGGGCGTGTTCATGCCGGCGCTCCGGTCACAGCGACAGGAAATGCTGACGGTAGTAGGCCAGCTCGTCGATCGACTCGTGGATGTCGGCCATCGCCGTGTGCTTCTGGGCCTTCTTGAAGCCTTCGACCAGACCGGGCTTCCAGCGCCGCGCCAGTTCCTTGAGGGTGCTGACGTCGAGGTTGCGGTAATGGAAGAAGGCTTCCAGCTTGGGCATGTAATTGGCCAGGAATCGGCGGTCCTGGCAGATCGAGTTGCCGCACATCGGCGACTTGCCCGCGCCCACGTACTGCTTGAGGAAAGCGATGACCTGCTGCTCGGCCGCGGCCTCGTCCACCGTCGACGCCTTGACGCGGTCGATCAGCCCGCTGCGGCCGTGGGTGCCTTTGTTCCAGTTGTCCATCTTGTCGAGCGTCTCGTCGCTCTGGTGGACGGCAAAGACCGGGCCTTCGACACGCACATTGAGGTGCGCATCCGTCACCACGACCGCGATCTCGATGATGCGGTCGCTTTCCGGCTTCAGGCCGGTCATTTCCAGATCGATCCAGATCAGGTTGTTTTCGCTGGGCTTCAGCGTGACGGTGTCGGTGGGGGTGTCGGTGTTGCTCATG
>Ga0255180_1000220_pt1 | contig 23623 bp, 31 predicted proteins | sample Atl_Colum_RepB_8_FD_189933 | JGI IMG/M metagenome (GOLD analysis project Ga0255180, IMG submission 189933) | Freshwater microbial communities from Altamaha River, Georgia, United States - Atl_Colum_RepB_8d | ecosystem: Environmental > Aquatic > Freshwater > River | place: USA: Georgia... | reverse complement strand
ATTTATATTCCCAATCTGGATTTAAGTTTTTTATATAATCTACATTTTTTTGAAATTCAGGTGCTATTTTAGTTTTATCAGAGATTGTTTGAAATATCTTTTTTGGTATATATTTTAAAGGTTTTTTCCCGTTAGTTACATAACTATCTTTAATTATGTCTACTTTATGTTTTCTTAGCAAAACTAACAGTGTAATCAGTAGTGTTGTTATTGAAAGAATTATAAATATTTTAAATGATTTATCCATCTTTTATTCATTTAAAATATATTTAAAAAATTATGCATCACTACAACTACTTCTACAACTTTCTAATTCAATTCTTGTTCTATGAAGATTATAATAAATGTATACACCCAATAATATGATAAGTAGTATGAGTGATATTATTACATAGGTTGGGATATTTCCGATTATACATTTTGTGAAAAAATTTGTTTTTTTCTTACAATCTTTTGACATTTATTATATATAATTTTTTATGTAAATATATATTTATTCTCTTTGAATTCTTTTAATTTATCTTTAAATAATTTTCTAACTGTTTTAACATCTTTTTCAATATCAGAAACATAAAAACTTTCCCCTATATATATTTCATAGTTTTGTTGTTTTATTGAAAAAAAATTATCTGTATCTATTATGTCGAAAACTACGGGTGTTATGGTAACATTTAATTCTTTTGCTATTCTAAACAATCCTGTTCTCATTTTTAATTTAAATAGTTTATAAGGTTCATATAAAGTACAATATCCAAAAACTGAAGTATTTTTTTCTAAGCTATTTTTTATCTGTTTTTTAATGTTTTCATATGTATCCTGTGAACTATTTTTTTTAATAGGTTTATATATGAAATCTTTGACTATAGCATTCCCGCGTAATATTATCGACGTCTCTCTTGGTATTAACATAATAGTAAGATATTCAACATAACTTTCTGGATAATTTGCTATAAATATTGTAACTTTTGTAGATAAATTTTTAAAGTTAGTTTTTAGTCTAAATATATCGTTAAATAGTTCACTTGTTTTTAGTTTAAGTTTTTTATCACCAGATGATTTACCAATAATATAACATTGTACTATTTTACTAATAATTTTTATATTTCTCATATAATATATATATAACACCATTAGTATAATTAATATATTATAAGTTATATTTTTTGACCTTCGTAAAAATACAACAGTAAGTAGTATAATTAATATAATAATTGGCATTAATATAATAATTGGCATTAGTAATTTGTTAGGTATTAGTAATTTGATAATATTTTGATAACTACATATCCAGTTAAATATCCAATTATAATATACTTTTTTTTCAGTTGTTAATTTTTTATTTTTTATCTCATCCAAAACGTATTTTAATATCATTTAAAATATCATCTGTGATATTTTAAATGATATTTGTAATATATTTTTTGCGTAAGATTTTATTTATAAATAGTTATGTAAAATATATAATATTATAAATTTTATAGAATATTTATCAATATATTTAATTTTTGTTTTTTTATCAAATTTATAATGTTTAATCAATGGTTTTTTCAACATACTATAATGTGTTGAAAAAAATTTTTTTTGATGCGAATAAGGGTTTCTTCCAAAAAATTTTTTCAAATTATTATATATTAAACCTAAATAAACATTATTTTCTATTAAACGATGATTATATTTTTCAACTATAGGCATAATAGCTTCTGTATAAGCGATAGGACCTGTTAATTTTAGTACACCATCTTTACCTACACCATCTGATACTCTATATGTTTTTATATTTTCAATTACCAACTCGATAACTGCCTTTAAAAATGGATGATTAGGACGACATATAATATACCATTGTTGATATTCGCCAAATTCATTACGTAATTTTGTAGATTGCGAATAGCATACCGAATATGACAATATGTATTCATCGTCAGGGTATATTATTGTATTTAAAGGTCTTTCCATAGCACTTTTAATGTCAAAATAAGCACCTCCTTCTCGATACATAAGTAAATATCTAAAAAAATCAGCTCTAGCAGGACCGTATTTAGGGTTTATCATATTATAGTATTTAAGATATTCTTGTCCGTAGTATTTTAATATATATTCTTGAACTTCAGTATCATCAAATAATTTATATTCCCAATCTGGATTTAAGTTTTTTATATAATCTACATTTTTTTGAAATTCAGGTGCTATTTTAGTTTTATCAGAGATTGTTTGAAATATCTTTTTTGGTATATATTTTAAAGGTTTTTTTCCTTTATAAGTGTGTTTATCTTTTATATCTTTTATCTCAGTAAAAATATACCATATATAAAATAAGAATATAAATAAAATTGTTATTAATAATTTAAACATATTTTTTGTATTTTTGTATTCTTTTAATAATATTTTTACCAATTATTTCAACATCTTTTGAAACTGTATTTGCAAAATGTTCCCAAGATATATAATACACAATATAAATCACAAAAATATAAAGTAACGCTTCGTTTATATTTGGAATACGATTGTGTATAAAAGAAAAAATGATTATAGTTCCTATTATCGCAGAAACATAACTTCTTCTCCATTTTATACATTGTTTATTAACCAGTAAACAACCTTCTATTTTTCTATATAATTTTTTTATATTGTCATTATCTTTAGGTATGTATTTTGTATATGAATAAGATCCGTCTGTTTTTTCGTTTATATATGCATGAAAAGTTAAATATAGTATTATTGTCAATAATATCAATGTATGAATTTCCATTTTAAATAAATGTAAACGATTTTCTTAAATGAGACTAATAATATTTTATCTATTTATTGTTTGTATTATGATATTACTTTTTAAGTGTGAAAAAAAATATGACGGTCCTAATACTAGTAGACATAATAAAAGTTATGGTACTAACGACGATAGTGTATCTATACTTCTTGATAGGATAGAATTATCTAATAATTATAACAGACGTTTAAACTTACTTCCAAGAATGCTTTTTACATCAATTATGATTGTATTATTTTTAAATACAGTTATTCAAAAAACTGTATTCAAGCCTACAATATTCTTACAGAGTGTTATTGTATGTTTCGTAATTATAAGAAGCTTACATAATTATACAACACATCATTATGATAAATTTAGTAATTATGCTATATTAAGAAATATAAAAATTTTAAGAAAAAAGTTAAATTTAAAAAAAGGTAATAAATTGTCAGAATATAAAAAGAAATTTTTGGTTAATTCAGAAGCTTGGAATTTTACATATTAAAATATTGTATTAAAAAATTTCTTTTTAATACTAAAACAATGATAATTAAAATTTTTTTTTTAATTGTTCTCGTTGTTTTAATTGTTTTCGTTGTTTTAATTGTTAAAAAATATAGTTTGAATAGATACATTAAAATAAATATTAATCCTCAAATAAAGTTTGAAACATATAATAATATTCAACGAGTAAATAAAAAAGAAAAGGTCATTATATCTTTTACAACATTACCTTCAAGAATAGAATTCTCTGTATATATGTTATCATCTATATTTTCACAGACACGAAGAGTTGACGAAATCAGACTATATATACCAAAAAGAACACGTTCTGATATGGAATACAAAATACCTTTGTGGATGAAACGAATATCTAAAAAACTGTCTGAATTTCGAATAATTATTTGCGATAAAGACTGGGGTCCGGCCACGAAAATAATCCCTGCTGTAATAGATGAAAAAGATACTGATACTTATATTATATATTTAGACGACGATATGATATATCATCCTAAAACAATTGAAAATTTAATATATTATTCAAATATATATCCAAAAAGAGCTATTTCTAATTCAGGTAAAAATGGTATTTTAGAAGGATTCAGCGGTTGTATTGTTCGTTCTGATTTTTTTAACATAGATAAATTAATTTCAACTCATAATTACCCTTCTGAAGTTTTTTACGAAGACGATGTTTATATTTCAGGTATGTTAGAGGAAAATAATATAAAAAAAATTATAACTGAACAACAATATTCAATTCCTTATTTTTACGAATTCATAACAGGGTATATTTTAAGAATAAATCCATTATCTTTATCTTCAACTTTTAATAAAGATAGAAAAAATTTTAAAAAAACATATAATTGTTTTAAATGGAATTACTGAAAATTAAAGATACTTATTATACAACAAGATTCCTATAAACACAATTCCTATAAATAATAATATTTTCCATTCTCTTAACCAAAATATTAAAAATTTACTATCATTATCTTCCCAACTTCCTTTTCCTAAATGTATAGCAAAAACTTCTTTATCATTCTTTAATAGCATTTTTTCGTCCTTTATACCATAAGGTTGAAAAAGTTTCCAGGGTAAACTTTTTACCTTGTATCTATATTTATACATAGAATATATATGATTTAAAATTCCCGGACCTGTTTTAAACATAACATCAAGATGTTTAGTATAATAGTAAGATATATTTTTTACTTTTTCCATTTCTATTAAAATTTGCCTCCAAAATGGATGATTTTTAACAGAATACATAAGTGAATTACTTATATGGTCTTCGTCTTGACCTATAATTCCATTAGGAGATTGAACTAAATATATATTGCTATTATAAATTAACATAGCTTCGTCAAGAGGTCGATTACAGTAGTAATCCATATCGACATACCATCCACCATATCTATGTAATATTAAATATCTAACCATATCACAACGTTGAATTTCATAATTATATTTTTTAAACATTTCTATATGTTCTGGATATAAAGTTTTTAAAAGATTAATACACATATCTTTATTCCATTCTATGTGATACCAATTTGGATTTTTAACTTTCCAACTATTTCTGCATAATTTTAATTTTTCATAAGCTTTTTCAGCACTTCTTTTATTTGGTATTGTACCAAACCATACTTGATGTATAATTTTATTATTTTGTTTGAGTAAAATATTATCTAAATCTTTAAAATCTAATTCCATTTTTAGTTATTTTTGTATAATTTAAAATTGAAAATTAAAAATTGAAAATTATAATGTAAGAAAAAATGGGTTGGCATTATAATTCTGGAGTTTATCAAGGAATTGTAGCAAATATTGAAGGTGAATCTATGAAAAAATTATTTGATTTTATAGATAGTATTAATGAAGACTATAAACTTAATATAGAAATAATAACAAATGAAGGTAAATCTATATATGAAATTAGTTACGAAGAATGTTTCATATATATTGAAAGAGAAAGATACCGCGATGAACATTATAGTTATTCATCTATGAGTTCAATGGCAAAAGATGATTACGGAAATGATATGTTTCCACGATATTTCAAAAAGTTTAATAAAGAATATTCTTTGTCAGAAATAGAAAATGTAGCTTTTTCAAAAATACAAGAATATTTTGGGGAATATAGATACGATAAAATGTCAGTATATAAGATGGGAGTAGTAGAATACTGACATAAAAGAATACAAATTTATAAAAAATGGGTATAGATTATGTTATAATATCAGATGATGGAATTTATAATTTTTTAAAATATGATTGGCGTGATATAGAGTGGGAAAAAATATTTGAAATTATAAATGTTAATTTGGATCTTATTTATGATAACGGAATTAATTTTTGGTGTACAGAACAAATTCAGATTGTTTATAATTTATTAGTATCACTAAGACATAAAGAATTACAAAAAGATATTGATAATTTACGTGATTTATTTAAAGGATATGTAGATAAAAAATATAAAATTTTTGTATTTTAAAGTTATTAAAGATGAAAGTCATTATTATTCCAAAGCGTTTGTCAAAATTTAAAGAAACTCGTCATTTTTCAATTTTTTGCAATTGCCGTGATACTATTGAAATAAAAAAACCAGGTGTTTACAAAGTTTATTCTATATACGACAAAAATTGGTGCGATTTGAAAAAGGATATTTTTGTACAAGAAGGTGATATAAGGAAAGTAATTATAAAACATAACGGTGTTAATATAAAAGATTTTCAAGAAAATACAGTTGTAATTGAAATTTATTTTAAAGGTTTATTGGAATATATAATTGATAAACCTGGTGTGTATGTATTTTAAATTTATTTTATAAATTTAATACTTTTCACATTCATATATTACTAATATATTGTTTAATCAATTGTATTCCTTCGTTAGTAAATGAATTTATATAAAAAATAGGATATATTGTTTCATAGTATAAATTTGTAAAGTCTATTGTCTTAGAACTACATATAATGATAGGAGTTGTTTGATCGTATCTTCTAAAATATTGTATCCAATATTCAATTCTATTATCATGTTTAGTACTATCAAACATGATAATACATAACTTACTTTTATTAAAATATTTATATAAATTATGATTAATATTTCCACTACAACACCATATATTTACTATTTTATTTTGTATTTCTACGCAATCTACTTCAACTCCTAAAGTTTGTACATATTCGTGATTTAAGTTTTGATTTAATAATCTTTTTACGAAAGTTGTTTTTCCAACTTTTGAATCTCCTAATATTATTATTTTTGATACTTGAATATTCATAATGAAAAATACTTTAAAATTTAAATAAAAAATTTACAAATAATTTCATTTTTAAATAAAATGAATCGGTATATAATAATTTTAGTTTGTGGAATATTATTATTGACTATAATAACTATAATTTTTATATTTAATAAACGTAAAGAAAATTTCAACTGTAATACATCAAACAAAGACGCATATAATAGTATTATTAAAGTAGTAAACATAATACAAAACCAGCAAACAGGATATGGTTGGGTTGTAAATGACGGCTATCCTTCTCCTACTATAATACAATTTAATAAAAACATTCCAGAATGGTTAAAATCTTTAAAACCATACGAACGTGTATTTATATCAACACAAAAACCAAAAGACATTCAGTGTGAAACTATGAAAGTAAACTACGTCGATACAGCTCAAATAGGTTGGCTTACTTTAGGAAGTGGAAAAAAAGGTGAAGATGCTATCGTTAAATGTTGCGTTGACAAAAATAACGTTATAATACCAGACCAAATTTATAAAAATTATGGCTCCAAGTTAATTTACGAAGAAGGTTATACATATGTGATAAAATCAGATAATGGTTACGCTTTGTTTTGGTTAGGTATTAATTCTGCTTCAAACATACCTCCTTATCCTTTGGGAACTGAAATGTATATTTTTCCACAACAATAACTGGTATTTTTTAACAAAATTTATAGAATAAAAAATATATTATAAAAAATGGGAAATGTGTATTCGTTAGATGTTTGTTCTTTGATATTATATTCAAGAAAGAAATCTGGACAAGAACCTTTTAATGAATTTTATTTTGTAAATACATTTTGTATAGATAAAAATGTAAAAGAAATGACTGATATTGCTATTGAAAATGGTTATACATACGATGTTGTCCATTATATTAATAGAGATTTAAGTAGAATAGAAGTATTTTTCCCAAAAAATATTAATTTTTATACTTACAAATATGATGATAATATAGTAGAATATGCTACAATAGGTTGATAAAAAATAAAATTGAAATTAACAAATAGTTTTGTAAAAAATAAAAAAATGCCAAGAAATAATAAAGATAAGGGCAATAATATTAATAAAGTATCAAGAGAACTTATTTTAAAAGATGATAATCATGAATATGGTATCGTTACCAAAAAATTAGGAGGAGGACGTTTTATGGTAAAGTTAAATTTGCAAAATAAAGAGATAATAGGTAGAATATGTGGTAAACTTAGACATGGTACTTCTAAAAGAAGTAATTGGATTGAAGTTGATTGTGTAGTTTTAGTTGGTTTTAGAGATTTTCAAGATAATACTGTAGATATAGTTCATAAATATGAACCAAACGAAGTAAAACAATTAAGAAAAGCAGGTCATATATTATTAGAAGAAAATATAAAATCAGATAATCCTAATTTAGATATTGTTAATAATGACGATATAGGTTTTGATTTTGATGATCTATAAAATTGATTTTAGTTATAAGTTTTTAGTTTATTTATAATAAAAAATATTATAAATAATGGAAGAACAATGTATATTATGTTTAGAAAATATGATAAACGAAACACCTCTAAGTTGCGGGCATGTTTTTCATATTAATTGTATTAAGAAACATTTTAAACCAGAATGTCCCATATGCAGAACTGAACATAACATACCTGTATTAGGAAGTAAACCAGAATTGTTTTTACCTTTCAATACCGAAACCACAGGCGACGTGTATACACAGATATTTGATAATAATTATATGTATTTACAGGTTTATTTTGAATTTGAAGAACACGAAGAAGAAAATCACGAAGAAGAGGACGAAGAAAATCCCAGATATGATAATTGGGATTATGAAGATGTCTAATAATTCATATGAAATTGCATTGTTGCAGGTTTGCGTTCTCTTGTTTTGATTATAGAATGTTGTCTAAGATTATGAGGATTAAAATCACCGTAAACCTGAACCCAAGCAGATAATTTAGAATTTTCTTGTTCCATTCCTAAGTTGTTTTTGATGTTAGAAACTATAATTTCTATTGTCTGATCTATTAAGCTTTGTAATACATTAGTTTGTTCGTTATTTGGAATTATGTATCGAGTGAATATATCACCAACACGTGGTCTGTATCCTTGAAAAACACCATCCATTACTTCGCATATTCTATATTCTGGCACTATTATAGTTCTGTTTAAAGGATCAACACCTTTTGTAAGTTCTGATACTTTTTTAGAAATTAATTTTATAGTAGGTTTTGAATAAAATTTTTTTATACATTCATTGTCTTGATTCCAACCAACATATCTTAAATAGTTGAAATCGCAATTCTCTAAACTATTACATTCCATTTATAAAAAGTTATATATTTATTTAAAATGTGAATAAAAATATACAAATGAACTTTGTAAAAAGTGTATTAATATATAGTAAATATTCACAACATTGTAAAAAACTTTTAGATATCATACAAAACAGCAATGTCGATTTTTCAGAATTACAAACTTTGTGTATAGATAATGAAAAAATTAGAAACAGAATTAAATCAAATAAATTATTAGAAATATCTTGTGTTCCTTGTCTTTTAAACTTATATCAAAATGGTACAGTTGAAAAGTTTGAAACAACCGATTGTTTTAATTGGTTTAACACATATATTAAAGAAAATTCAGAAAACAAAACGGAAATACCAAAACAGGAAGTTTTAAGAGAGAGGGAAATGCCAAAACAGGAGAGGGAAATACCAAAACAGGAAGTTTTAAAAGAAACAGACATTCAAAAAACGGAACGACCTAAAATGAAAAAAATTGAGTCAACAAATATAGAAGACATACCATTTGAAGAATCAAATGATAGACATAAAAATATACCTCAACCTAAACGTATAAGAGATGGCGACGCGGGATATATAGATGATGAACAACTATTTAGCGGCGAACAAAGTGAATTAAGAGAAGTATCAATTGCGATAAAAAAACAAAAATCCACAATATCTCAAGATCCACACGGAACATCTGCCAAAGCAAAACAATTAGCACAAGCACGTGAAGAAATCGAAAACAGTATAAATCCCATATCACAAAGACCAAATGATATTAGAAGAACTTAAATAAAAAAATATCTTATTATAAAAAAATGAAACAAAAAGAACATATTATTTTAGATTTAGATCAAACTTTAATATCATCGGAACCAAAGGAAGAATTCGACTTTAAAAAGAATAAACAAAAACTGAAAAAAATTACACATCATAATATGGATGATTATTATATAGTATTCGAGAGACCAGGTCTTCAAGAATTTTTAGACTATATATTTAAAAATTTTAACGTGTCTATATGGACTGCTGCTAGTAAAGATTACGCTCTATTTATTATTGATAATATCATAATCGGTAAACATACAGAAAGAAAACTTAATTTTGTATTTTTTTCTTATCATTGTAATATTTCAAAAAGGATAAAAAAACACACAAAAGATCTTAGTATGTTATGGTCTGTCTACAATTTACCAGAATTTTCTAACGTTAACACGTTTATATTGGATGATTATGATGAAGTATACAATACGCAACCACATAATTGTATAATTGCAAAACCATTCGAAATTAATAAAGAAGGAAGTGAAAATGATATGTTTTTAAAAGAGTTAATGCAAAAATTAAAGAATAAAAAAATTAAATCAGTTTTCAAAAAATTAAATCAGTAATATTTTTATAAACAAAAACTGTTTATAAAAATATATCATAAAAAGTTTATAATAGTTTGAAAAGTTTCAATTGCGTTAATAATTTTTCCAGTATTACCATAATCTAAACTTTTACTTTTTGGAATTAAAGTTATAGTTATAGGATAATCTTCTACATCGTATACATATTGCTTATCATCCCTGACCTTCAAATTAATTTTTTTATCTAATTCTGAAAGTTTTCTAGGTATATAATTGTGAACTTTTGTTTTATAATCTTCTGATAATGTTCTTGTCTGCATAGAAACCCATTGTAGATTATCTAATGTTTCTTCATGACCTATATGATTATTATTTTTATACACAAAAACTATTATATATCTATGTTCTATACCTAGCAATCCATTTGTTTTAACAGCATACATACTAAATTGGTTAATATCTTTAATTTTTGTCAAACATGGATTGTTAAAATATATACAAAATATATTATAAATTTTTTCTTTAAAAGGATCATATCCTGTATCTAACATTTCTCCATAATTAGCCATTTTTATCATATGATAATAATTTTTTATATTATTATATGATAAAATGAGATTTATTATAATGTTTGCAATTATATTCGGTTTAATTATTTTTTCGGTAATATTGTTAATACCAAAAAATAATTCAGAAAAATACAAACATCCAGTTATAACAGAATATGATTTTTCTATAGGTAATATAGAAAACACGAAAGAATGTATATACGCGAATCCTTGTAATGATAAAGTTTTGTATCCTATTAATCAACCAAATGTAGATTATGATAATACGTATCCTTCAAACTGTAAATGTTTGGAATTTATCGAATCTCCTTAAAAATAAATATAATGAAAAATTTTAAGATATGTAATAACAATCGTGTAACTGAAAGAAATGGAAAAACTGATATAATAAACGATATATTATCAAAATCTCGTGCTAATAAAAACAGTGTTTTTCTTTTTGATGGTAAAAATTGGTGTTCCAGAAAAATAGATTGTATTATTGAAGATATATTAAATGAAAAACAAAAAATTGGCCCTAGAGGACAAAGAGGGCTAGAAGGTCCGAAAGGCGAAGAAGGACCCCTCGGTCCCAGAGGTCCCAGAGGATATAAAGGCGAAGATGGTTTAATAGGTCCAACTGGGCCGAAAGGCGAAGATGGTTTAATAGGTCCAACTGGGCCAAAAGGTGATAATATAAATTTTGGAAATAATACAGATAAAAACACAATAATAGGATTACAAACACAAAATAATGGATATTTAAATACTTTTATAGGTTATGGTTCTGGTATAAACGAAAATAGTAATGAAAATGTATACGTAGGGTATAATACTGGAACAATAACTTCAGGAGGTTTAAATACATTTTTGGGTTCCGAAACTGGTAAATTTTCTTCTGGATTCCAAAACACATATATAGGTAATAATTCTTGTGGTTATACAGGTTCAATTGGAAGTTATAATTTATTCGCTGGAACAGAATCTGGATTTCACAATACATCTGGTTTTGGTAATGTATTCTTAGGTACTGTTTCTGGGGCAAGTAATGAACAAGGTTCATGGAATGTTTTTTTAGGACAGTCATCAGGGCATTCAAATGTTAATGGTAATAATAATATTTTTATAGGAGCAAATTCGGGTATTTCTAATAATATGGGATCTGGAAATATATGCTTAGGTGATAGTTCTGACACAAGTTCTGAAAACGCTACAAATCAAATAGTAATAGGTCAAGGAGTTACGTCATACGGAGATAATACTATAACATTTCCAAATAATCTAAAAACATTTCCAAATGGCGTAGAGGTAAATTTTTCACATACAAACGGAGGCTGTTTATATCCTGTTTCATCTTCGGTAAGGTGGAAAAATGATATACAAGACATTTCCAAAAATATTGATACTAGCTTGTTGTATCAATTAAGACCAGTTACATATAAAAGTACATTAAGTAATAATGATAATGAAAAACATATTCATATAGGTTTTATAGCAGAGGAAGTTGATAAATTATTTCCTAATTTAGTTCCTAAAGATGATTTAGGAAGACCTTCAAGTGTAAGATATTCACTTGTTAGTGTATTGATAATAGAAGAATTGAAAAAATTAAAAGAAAAAATAGAAAAAGAACTTTTAGAAGTTAAAAACAAATTACAAATTATTTAATAAATGAATATAGGTAAACAAAATGTTTGTGCAAATTCTAGAACATCTATAAATTGTTCTGAAATTGTAAATCAAAGAGGTAATATATTATGCGATACATGTATAGAAAATAGAAAAATAAATTCAATATCAAAAAGAGAAGCAGATATTAATTTATTAATTGAAAGAAATAGAGATCTTGAAAAAGAATTACATGAAATAAAAATAAACTTACATGAACATGAATATAAATACACAGAAACTCAAAAACAATTGGAAGATATTAGGGAAAAATACAAAAAAATTAAAGATGTCGATAGTGAATTTTTACAAGTTGAAATTCAAAGAATGTCAGGTATAATAAATATATTAACAAATCAAGTAGATGTATTAAATAAAGAAAAAAATAATTATGAAATGTCTCAGTCTCAAACAAATTTAGATAATGAAAAATTGTCTATAGATATAGAAAGATTAAAAGGAATAAATAGTATGCTAACAGAACAAAATGAATTTTTAGAAAAAGAAAATAACATCTATGATAATTTAAACAAAGAACTTAATAAACAACTTGAATTTTTTAAGGAAAAATATAAAGATGTTTAAACGATTATTCGATAATTCAATAAAAATGTCGAATAATATTAATAAAGAATTAGAATACTATGAAAAAAATAAATTAAAAAAATGGAAAGATTGGTTATCAATATCAAAAATATTCACAAAACAAGGTAAACAAGGTTTAACAGGTATTATGAAATTAAAGGAAGATGAAGATACAACGTTTGTTTTTAAACTTTCTCAAAATATAGATTATTTAGTTTATCATGAAAAGATAGTAATGTCTTGTTTAAATGAAATTGCAGGGTTTTGTCATAATTTTTGTAAATATATAGGTTCTATATTATGTGATGTTGATCCAAATAGGAGAAAGGCTGGAAACCCATTCGAAAGCGATTGTAAGTATTCGATAGAAAAAGAAGTATTACTAATGCAAAATATAGAAAATGCTTGTCAATTTTCAAAATTAATAAGATTAGAAACAAGTTCCGACGACGAGTTAATTTCTATTGTAAAACAAGTTCTTCTTGCTGTATCAATAGCGCAAAAGAAAAAACAATTTACACATTATGATTTACACTCAAATAACATACTCATAAAACAGTGTAACACTGACCTTGTATTCTTGTATATTATTGATAAAGATACACAATTTTATGTATCGTCATCTGGCTTTTATCCTGTTATAATAGACTTTGGTTTTTCTTATTGCCAAGATAATTTGGAACAATATTATTATTCAACATTTAACCACACAGATGCCGGATTTTACACTGATAGATTCGATGAATTCGCAGATCCTAAATTATTTTTAATAACATCTTCTGATGAAATACATACACATAAACAAACTAGAAAAAGCAACATTTTATATAATATATCTAGAAATATATTTTCATGTCTTAAATTAGATTGGGATTCTGGATGGGATAATTATACAAGTAAATGTGCTAATGATTATGTATTGAAAGTTTTATCAAAATACAATTCTGTATCGAAACTTTTTAAAGAATACGAATATTATTTTTTAGATATAATAAATACATTAATTGTGTTACCTTTAGAAGAACATAAATACACTGACATAGAAATTCCTTTTCAATCTTTTCTAAAAGAATTTGTAAAGATTGAAAATGAATTTGATAACGCTTTTTATTCCTTATATATTTTAAAAAGTATAGTAGATATAACAAGAGTTGTTAGGAACGATTACCAAAATCCTCAAACCAGAGAAGAAGCTATAAAATATTTTAAAAGATCTATATATGAAAGAATAGATAGTGTTTCTAAATTTTGTAAACCTCAATCTATAAATTTTGAAACAATGTTGTGTTCATTGTTATGTTTAACAAGATGTATAGAGGGTATGCTTTATGATACAATGGAATATGTATATAGAAAACATAAAAAAATATATAAAAATATACCTTTAAAAAATATAGATGAAATATATACATCAATAGATGTAAATATACCAGATAAATATAAATTTAACGAAAAAACAATAATTAAAGTTTTTGATTGTATAGATGAAAAAACATATTATTTTAACTTGGATGAAAAAGAAACAGATGATATTAATAAATATAAATCTATAACAAAAGGAACAGAATTATATAAAATTTTTATTTCTAAATATAAATAAAAAATGTCTTGTAATAATGAATTTACAAATTTGAAAAACAGTTGGACTTCAAAAACTGATTTAAAACCAAGTAATTTTGATCCTTATCCAGAACTACAAAAAATAGAAAATTATTGTTGTGATGGAACATATAGTAATTTAAAATCAATTCACAAGCAAAAACAACACGTATTAAGTAACTCTGTTATGTTAGAAAACTACAAATCGCAATGGAATAATCCAACAAACTACGATTTATTAGAACAAACTTGGACCCCTCAAAAACAATATAGTTTAGAAAACTATGGTTCAAATACAAAAACACTACCTTGGAATAATCCAACAAACTACGATTTATTAGAACAAACTTGGACTCCTCAAAAACAATATAGTTTAGAAAACTATGGTTCAAATACAAAAACACTACCTTGGAATAATCCAACAAACTACGATTTATTAGAACAAACTTGGACCCCTCAAAAACAATATAAATTATAAAAATATTATATAATATAAATGAATAGTATTTATATTATTTTTTTAAACGATGAAATAAAAGGTTATCTTTCTGATAAAACAACTACTATACAAAGAGTAAATTCATTATCTGAAAAACTAACAGAAGAAGAAAGACAAAAATATAGTACACAAGTACGTATAGTTACAGAACAAAAAGATGGTTATATTAATATATACGCACAACAGTTAGGAAGATATATAGATGGTTTTGTTGAATTAAAACACACTATAAAATGGAAAGAATTAACGGAATATAAAACAGATTAAAAAAAAAATTAAATAAATAAAGATAATGTCATTAGAAGCGTTAAAAAAATTAAAAACAGTTAAAAAAGCAGAGAAAAAGAAAAAGGAAGAAAAAATCATTGTAACTGGTAAAAAACAGACTGATTCAATTTTGTTAGAAGAAAATATAATGAGAGAAAAATTACAACAAATAACGAAAATGAAAAGAACAGATAGATTTGCATTTTTAGACAGCCTTTTAAAAGAAAGGGATGTATTTTTCACCAGAAAACCCTTTATTGCTAAATTTAAATTACTTCCAGTTTATTTACAAAATGATTTTATAAAAAAATACATCAAACAACCCCAAAAATATTTAGACTATTATAATATATGGTTTTCAGAACAAGTAAAAGATGATCAAGAGGATGAAAAAGAGGAACGAAAAAGAATAGAAATTAAAGAAGATAGATACAAAGAAATACAAAAATATATTTATAACAATGCTTTGGAATACGCAAAAAAACTTGGTATTGAAACAGAAGATGAAAGGAATATTATTAAAAATCTAATAAATTTTGAAATAAATGCATATATATCTACCTATATTCTTGATAATAATATAAATGTTGAATTGGATCCTGAAGATATAGATTATAATGTAAAAATTATATTAGATTTCTTATTAAAACCCTTGAAAAAAATATTAAAGGAAAAAGGTTTAAATATATATGTATGTAATCAATTAGATTTAAATTATATATGTAATCAACAAAATGAAGAATATAAAAATCTTATTGAAAATATATTGAAAAAATGTAAAAATTTTCTAAATTTTTTGAAAGATGATAATACTGAATATAAAGATATATTAGCTAAAGTAAATCATATAATAGATCATCCTCATATATTCTTAGAAGATATAAAAAATAAAAAAATGTATGAAATTAATCGTAATATATACGGTATATATATTGATATATCAAAATTACTAAATATTTCTGATCCTGAAAAACTTAGTATAAATCATTTGACGGAAAAAATATGTAAAAAAGAAAAAATATATTTTTCTAGAAATCAATTTTTAGAATTAAAAAATAACAAAGAACTATTATTAAATAAAGCTAACAATTTAGGTTTATCATTAGAAAACGAACCTGAAGAAATTGTTATAATTAAAATATTACTTGCTACATCTAAAAAACAATATCAAATTCCACTAATAAGTGAACGTAAAACATATGAAAGTAAAACAAATAAAAATCTTCGAGAACAAATACAATATAGAAAAATAGACGAAAAAGCAATTATAATAGCTAAAGATTTTTTAAGTTCAACATTGTTGAAAATTTCACCTTATATGATTGATTATAAACCAGAAAGTAAATATATAGATGATGTGTTAAAAGAAAGCATAAAACAGGAACCTTATATATATGATTTCTTTTTGGATATGTCTGATTTATGTATATATATTTTACTTGAAAAAGCTGTTGTATTCAAAGATAGAATTAAATATAAATATTATATTCCAGAAATATTATTACAGTTATCACCTTTTGATAAGCTACCAGAAATATTTAATAGTGATAATAATATAAAAGCACAAGAATTATTCTCGTCTTATATAGATAATAAAAAAAATATATTTGTAGCTCAAATGATTAATTCTTATATCAATACTACCAAAGAAGATATAATACATAAATGGAAAACATATGTTACAGATTTTACTAAAAGAAAACCATTAATAATTGAAAAATCTATAGAAAACGAATTATTACTTGAATCTGAATATACCGATTTTGACTTTTATGGTAAATGTGAAAATAAAGGAGATGTGATAAATGAACCTGTTCATAATCTTGTGTATTATAATGATGAAAATGATAATAAAATGTATTGTTTTAAAATACCAGATTTAATGAAAAATATAAAAGAGAATAAAAAACTTGTTAATCAATATAACGGATATCAAATAAAAGATAGTTTCATAAATAGTATAAAAAATAAATACAATATATATTGTGAAAATGATGAGACTATTATCGAAAAGAAAGCAAACGAAAACGAACTAAAAATATTACAAATGCAACATAAAAATATTGGATTATTTGAAATAAAATTAGCTATTCCAAATCTTTGGGATTTAGTAAATCAAAGTATAAAAAATTTAGAGGAAGAACAAGAAGAGAAAGAAGAGTCTCTCAAGTCATTAAGAAAACGCGAAGAAAAACAAGATAATGAACAAGATAATGAACAAGATAATGAAGAGGCAGAAGAGTCTCTCAAGTCATTAAGAAAACGCGAAGAAAAACAAGATATTGAACAAGATAATGAAGAGGCAGAAGAGTCTCTCAAGTCATTAAGAAAACGCGAAGAAGAGAAAGAAGAGAAAGAAGAGAAAAAAGAGAAAGAAGATGTAGAAGAGAAAAAAGAGAAAAACACAAAACATTTAAAAACTAAAAAAAAATCGCCTAAAAAATTTAAATTCACTAGTTTAACAAATAATAAATGTTGTATATGCGGTAAAGAACAAATTAATTTTAAATCTATTGAATACAATGGTAAAACTGTTTATCAATTAAATTTTTGCAGTACTGATTGTATGAGTAAAAAAACTTTTAAAAAAAGATAAAAATGATTTTTAAACTAAAGTTTTATATTTGATAAAAAAAGAAAAATATGAATTTTCAAAATAAAAAAGAATATATTAAAATAGACCCAACAAATTTATCAATAAAAGTTATTAATTTAAAAAGATATAAAAATATTTTTAACGTAATATTTAAACTTGAATTGTTAGTATCAGAATTATTTATTGATAACTGTATTGAAAATAAAAATAATAATGAAATTAAGCATTATGATGGACGTATAAAAATGAGTATTATAAGCGAATGGTTTAGTGAAACATTTGAAAAATTATCAAATGTTTCAGAATGGATTGGAATATGTTCTTACAAAGGTTATATTTATATCAAAAAATGTCAACAATATAAAGATAATATTAAAATATTAAAAAATAAATTATTACAACAAGATTTTAGTGATATAATTACAACAGAAGATGATGACGATCACGATTTTTTTGATAATTCTGATGATGTTGAAATAGAAGATCAAAAATGCGGAGTGTGTTATATAAAAACTTTTACGGTTGTTAAATGTTGCAATAAAAATATTTGTAAGTGTTGTTTACATAATACTGTTGTAACAAGACAACGTCAAAATCAAAGTGATGAAATGTATTTTTTATGCCCTCTATGTAGACAAAATCATTATAATATTATGAATGAAGATGATGAAAATGGACCTTTTTGGAAAATAATTCAAAGACCCGTTTCTTAAATAATATAATTTATAAAAACCCCCAAGTTAAAAATAGTCTTATTTTTAACTTGGGGGTTTTTAATGTTTTTAAACCATATATTAAATTGAATTTATAATATGATAATTTGTATAAAATAAATTATGAAAATTATTTTATATACAGATGGTGGTTGTTTTCCTAACCCAGGAATAGGAGGATGGGGATGTATAGCGGTGTTTGAAGAATATGATATACATTTATCTGGAAATGAAGTTTTAACAACAAATAATATAATGGAAATGACAGCTGTTATAGAGGGACTTAAATATTTTTCTGAATATCAAACGTTTGATATTTACAGTGATAGTAAATATGTGATAAATTGTGCGAAAGGGTTGTGGAAAAGAAATAAAAATACAAAACTATGGGGTATTTTTGATACTTTATCAAAAAATAAAGTTATAAACTGGAAATGGGTTAAAGGACATAGTGGAGATAAATATAATGAAATGGTTGATAACTTGGTAAAACAAGAAATAAAAATTTTAAAAAATCTTGTCAAGAATAAAAATGACAGAATATAATAATAATACTTCAAGTGGCGCTTCTTGTTCTTATGCCGCACTCGGTAATTATACAGCTGATTATTCTTTGAATATTGCCCCACAAGGTAAACAAATTAACGGAGCATATATAGTTCCAACTTGGTCTCCGATATCATATGACGCATTGACTTCTTCTGTTCCAAGTTGTTCAGGATATGCGGATATTAATCAAGCATACGGTAAAAATGCAGGAACTTGTCAAACAACATATCGTACCTCATTGTGTGGTAATAATACAGATTATGGTAGTGATTGCGGATCATTAAATCCAAATTTACGAACAGCTTGTTGTTCTGAAAAACAAATGAAAAAGGTATGTGATAAATCATGTGCAAACACAAAACAATACTGTAATTAAGTATTGTAATCAAGCAATCCTGTAGGTTTTCTTATTTTATTGCGATTATCGTAAACATTTTTTCTTTTTTTATTTACATAATAACTTGAAAAATCATAGTTATTATTATTAATTTGAATTTCATCTTTTTCATTTTGTTTTAAGAATATTATTTCAGGAACATATGTTTCTATCCTATTTTTTAATACAATTAAAAAACAAAAACTGAATAAGGTTAAAATAGATATAGTTATCCACATTTATTAAAATTAAAATGATTTTTTATTTGATTTTTTTATTACTTTTTTAAAATATAATGTCAAATAATATAACCGAAGAAAATATTTGGAAAGTATTTGAGACTTATTATAAGAATAATAGTATTGTGTCTTCACAATTAGATTCTTATAATGATTTTATTAATTTTGGGTTACAGGAAATTATAGACCAAGAGTCAACTATAACAATGCCTAATTATATTGTTAAGTTTGGTCATATTTCTTTAGCTGAACCGCAAGTTATCGAAGAAGATAGAACTTTAAAGAAAATTTTTCCTATGGAAGCAAGAAAAAGGGATCTAAATTACGATTCGGCTATATATTGTGATATTTCTGAAACTTATATAGACGGTGAAATTAAAGAAGAAAAAATACATAATAGAATTGTAATTGGAAGGATGCCTGTTATGTTACGTTCTTGTATTTGCAACTTAACAAAGCTTAGTTTAGATGAACAAATTGAAGAAGGTGAATGCCCAAACGATCCTGGAGGGTATTTTATAATAAAGGGTAACGAAAGAGTGTTAGTAGGACAAATGAGAGCAAATTATAATCATGTTTTTGTTCTACAACAAAAACATGGAGAAAAATATAAATATATAGCTGAAACACGTTCTATGTCAACCGAAACAGGTCATTCTGTTTTGTTACAAGCTATGTTTGGCGTCGATGACAGAACTATAGTATTTTCACTTCCTTATATCAAAGAACACATACCAGTAGGTGTTGTTTTCAAAGCTCTTGGATATATAAATGAACAAGATATTATAGATTTAATTGGGTTAGATAATGAAAAATCTAGAAAATATTTAAGGTATATCTTAAGAGATTCATTTTTTTGTCAAACAAAAGAAGAAGCATTAAAATATATTGGTAAATTTGCCCTGCATATTATTCAAAAAGATAAAGAAGAATCGTATGCTTCACAAGTTGTAGAAAGTGAATTACTCCCACACCTTGGTGTATCGGCAAGTGTTTTAGAAATTGCTTGTTTTTTGGGACATATGGTAAGAAAATTAATTACAACTGTTATTGGTGTAAGAGGTGAAGACGATAGAGATAATTATTCAAACAAGAGAGTTGAAGTTGCAGGTGCATTATTATACGATATATTTAGAAATTTATTTAAAAAGTATATTCAATTTATTGTTTTACAATTAGAAAAGAAAAAACAACGTCCTGATATATTATCTATAATATCAAGAACAAAAAACATAACTAAAGGTATTCATCAATGTATGGCAACTGGTAATTGGGGGGTTCAAAAAAATGCTTCTTATGTAAGAACAGGTGTTTCACAAGTTTTAGATAGATTGACTTATTGTGCTACTTTATCACATCTTCGTCGTGTTCTTATTCCAATCGGTAAAGAAGGAAAGAATACAGCGATTAGACAAATACATCCTTCGCAATATGGTTTTATTTGTCCATGTGAAACACCTGAAGGTCATAAAGTTGGTGTAGTGCTTAACTTTTCTTTATTATCAAAGGTAACTAAAAAAACACCTATAGTTATAATAAGACGAATTATTGAGGATTGTAAAACTATAACACTTTTAAAAGATATAGATTTAAAATATATAAAAAATTATTCATCTGTATTTCTTAACAATATAATTATTGGTTTTACACAGGATCCCGATAGTACATTAGAAGAAGTTAGAAACTTGAGAAAAATAGGTATTATAGATAATGAAGTTTCTGTTAGTTATGATATTGTAGATAATGATCTTAAGATTTTTTGTGATGAAGGAAGATTTATTAGACCATTATTTACTTTAACAAATAATAAATTAAATATACAACCTCAAGAAAAATACAAGTGGAAATCTTTAATTAAAAAAGGTTTGATACAATATGTAGATTGTTCTGAAATTGAAAACAGCGTAATTGCGATGACGCCTGAAATGTTAAAAGTTCAATATAACGATTATTGCGAAATACACCCTTGTACAATGCTTGGAATAATGGCATCAATGATTCCTTTTGCAGATCATAGTCAATCTCCAAGAAATTGTTATCAATCAAGTATGGGAAAACAAGCTTTAGGTATTCCAATTCTTTCTTACAACTTAAGAGCAGATACAATACTTCATGTTTTACACTATCCACAAAGACCTCTTGTATGTACGAAACCAGCTGAAATTTTCGGAATAAACGACATGCCATCTGGTATTAATGCAATAGTTGCTATTGCTTGTTATTCAGGTTTTAATCAAGAAGATTCTGTTATGTTAAATTTTAGTGCAGTTCAAAGAGGTATGTTTTGTTTAACATCATACCATACAATAGATTGTTTTGAAAAAAAAAGAGATACATATAGTTTTGAAGAGATATGTATGCCACCCCCTTCGAGCGAACATAATATAAAAGAGGGACATAAAGAGTATTTTAAAAGAAAAAATGCGAATTACAGTCTTTTAGATGATAACGGTATAATTAGAACAAGAACTTTAAAAGGCGAAGCTGTATTTGTTAAAAAAGGTGATGTTATAATAGGTAAAGTTGTAAATACAGGTAATAAAAACGGAGAAGAAACAAAAGTGGACGCAAGCGTAGTTATAGATACAGGTGAAGAAGGAGTTATCGATAAAGTGATTTCAACAATAACACCAAATGGATACAAACTTGTTAAAGTTGTTATAAGAGTATATCGTTCTCCTACTCTTGGAGATAAATTGGCGTCGCGTTCGGCACAGAAAGGTACAATAGGTATGATGTATAAACAAGAAGATATGCCATTTACAAGTTCAGGTATCGTTCCAGATATCATTATAAATCCTTGTTGCATTCCCTCTAGAATGACAATCAATCAATTGATAGAATGTGCTCTGGGTAAAGAATGTACTATTACTGGTAATTATGCTGACGCGACACCTTTTACACAAAATAGTGTGAATATTGCAGATAAAATAGTAGAACGAACAAATAGTAATATTGAAAAATATGGTTTTCAATCGCAAGGATGGGAAACAATGTACAATGGTATGACAGGAGAAATGATGGAAGCAAAAATATTTATAGGACCTACGTATTATCAAAGATTAAAACATATGGTTGTTGATAAAATGCATGCAAGAGCAAAAGGACACGTTACAATGTTAACAAGACAACCATTAGAAGGCAGGGCAAAAGACGGAGGTCTTAGATTTGGAGAAATGGAACGTGATGCTATGATTTCTCACGGTACAACAAGATTTTTGAAAGAACGTTTATTCGATGTATCAGATCCGTTTCAAATTTCTTTGTGTAAAAAATGCGGTATTGCGACTAATAATACAAAAGAATGTCAATCTTGTAAAGGTAACGATGTTAAATATTGTAATCTTGCTTATGCTTCTAAATTATTAACACAAGAATTAACAGCATTAGGATTAAAAGTTAGTATGTTTCCCGATGATAATTAAATATATAATTTTAAAAAATGAATTTATTTGTAAACTATTATGTAATTTTAGAAAATATGTCTTTTTTTCCCATCAGATGTTTTTCGTGCAATAAACCTATTGCACAATATGAACAAAAATATATAATTATGACTGAACAGCAATGTACTAGTAAGAAAGATGCTCTTGATAAACTTAATATAAAAAGATATTGTTGTAGACGTATGTTTTTAGGACATGTTAATATTTCAGAACAAATTCTTATGTTTTCAGAAAAAAAATCTTAGTATATTTACTCTTTTTTAAAAACCCCAAGGGATAAATTCTATAAATTTATCCCTTGGGGTTTTTTTAATTTTTAAAAATCTAATTAAAGAAATAATTTTTAAAAATTAAAA
>Ga0255180_1000218_pt1 | contig 23843 bp, 27 predicted proteins | sample Atl_Colum_RepB_8_FD_189933 | JGI IMG/M metagenome (GOLD analysis project Ga0255180, IMG submission 189933) | Freshwater microbial communities from Altamaha River, Georgia, United States - Atl_Colum_RepB_8d | ecosystem: Environmental > Aquatic > Freshwater > River | place: USA: Georgia... | reverse complement strand
GCCGCCGTCATTGCAGGCGTCAGTGATAATGTGATTCGAACATTCATGTTGCAGGCGGATGATGGACCTCATCCATTTGTATCATTACTGTCTTTAATAGGAGCCATAACAATTTTTGGGTTCCCTGGTTTGTTTATTGGGCCTATCGTTTGTGAATTGGCGTTTCAAATTAAAAATATTTTAGGTGATTCAAGCACCGATCAAATTGAGGGATTATGAAGTTATTTTTTGGAATTTTATTTTTAGCCAGTTTAGCAAATGCAGATAAAGGATTTTATTGCATTCCATCGCTGAAGCAAACGGGTTTACAAGTGGTCAGTGATGGAAAAACAGTTTCTATATCGGTTCGTAATCCGATGGGTTATGAATTCATGCCTCAGTTCGAAGGGCCTGTAACAGCGCAGTCGATTCCGTTACAAAAAATGCAGTACGAAGATTTGAAAAAATTAGGCGATGGTTTTACATTGCAGTGGCCGGTAGCGGCCTGTCAGCTGGATGCTGTGGCAAAATCAATTGATTGTGACGGTCAGCCTTTACAAAAGATATCTGATATTGAAACGAATTTAGTGTCGACAACTTTGATTTCTGAAAAATCACGCGGACAATCTTATGATAAACAAAAATACCGCTTTTCATTTGAAAAAGAAGGAAATTTTTATTTCGTATCAATGGAATTTTACAGTTTAAACTGCAAATCTTTTGATAAGGCTTCTGAACTTAACAAGCGCCACTAGGTTTCCCGCAATACAAAAAACGACTCCGAATAATAAATAAATATTCCACGAAAATCCTTCATACAAAGTGGAAACCACCAAAGCAATGACAGGTGAAACCACGCTGGTGAAAGCCGCTTTCGAAGGGCCTACGGCATCAATCAGTTTTAAGTACGACCAAAATGAAACAACTGTTCCAAAAATCGATAAATAAATAAACGAAATCCAAAAAGGAACAGATGTGTCTACGTGAAAATTCTTATTCATTGTCAGACAGTAAACCAAGGTGATTATCGATCCGTACAACATACTAAAGGCATTGTTGGAAAGAATCGGTATTTTTAATTGGCGATTTTTAGTGGAAATTAAATTTCCGCACGAGGCCGCTAAGGTGGCCATTAAACTGAGTAAAAAACCCCAGATTGAAAGGGGTTCTGAAACAATATGCTGGTATTCATTCAGCGTGATGAAGCACATACCCAATAAACTGAGGATGGCCCCCCAGACAACTTTGTTTTCAAAAGGTGTTTTAAAAAATATCCGTGCGCCAAACATATTGAAAAAAATAAGCGACGTAAAAGCTAAAGCCACTAAGGCCGATGTCGCCATCGATGAAGCCCAATAAGTGACGATAAAATTCAAACAGAACATAAACAGACCTTGTAATCCGAAACGGATGTGGTCTGCCGCCGTGTATTTCAGGTTTGTTTTGTTATAATAGCAAAGTCCGAACATAACAGCTGTTGCGAATATAAATCTGTAAAACACAGCGACAGTCGAATCAACAGCTTGGATTTGAAACTTGATGGCAATCCAGGTTAAGCCCCAGATTGTTGAACAGATCAGAAAATAAAGGGCTGTTTTATTCTTCATCATCCTCTTCAAAATCTTCGTCTTCATCCTCGTCGTCGAAATCGTCGTCCTCCTCATCATCTTCTTCGTCTTCTAGTTCAGAATCCGCTTCGATTCGAATCAGCCAACCTTCTTCGTAAGGGTCTTCCATAATTAATGAAGGATCTTCTAGGACTTGTGAATTGACTTCGATAATCGTTCCTTCAACAGGAGAAAATAAATCTAATGTGCCATCGTCGGTTTCAACACTGCCGAAAGCCATGTCAGCATCGACTTTGTCTTGTTCTGCGGGCAAATCAATCGTATTGATTTCCGAGATATCTTCGAGGCCATCTTCGTTAATACCGATTGTGATGATGCCTTCGTTTTCGCTGTACCATAAATAATGATTAAAGTTTTTTACTTTGTCTGACATTTCTTACTCCAACAAATTGCCTATTTTTTAAGTAATAAAATAGGGTCAACATAAAAAGTCCATAAATATAAAAAAATCCTCTTTATCTTATATTAAATTGTACAAGCGTCAAATTTTGTTCCAATTATTTTTGCTAACGCGAATATTAAAATTTGCGAAATGGTTGTGTGTCTGATACAACACACCCACTTTTTATGAACTAGTTGCTGTCTGAGATCAGAGGGGGATTTATGACTTCAATACGTTTATTCGTAATCGGCTCGTGGACTGAGGGGATGTTTCACTTCGGAAAACTGTTGCCATATATTATATCTTACGAAAACGCGGAAATTGATGCCACGGTATTCAAATTACCAATTGGCTTTCCTGTTTTAACTCAACAAAAATCGTATCCGGTCCAAGGCCAATTGATTGAATTAAAATATGATGAAACTTTGTTGGCGCTGATTGACACTTTGTATGGTGTGAATCCAAGTGATTCGACGAAGGGTTTGCATATTCGAACACAAGAAGTGGTCAGAAAACAGTCAGGTATGAACGAATTAGCGGAAGTGTATTTCTTTAATCCAAAGAAATTAACTTCTAAGGCTGTGTTGATTCAGGACGGAAACTGGAAAACGTGGCTGGATCAAAATCCACCATTGCCAATGACATTGACGGAAAAACAAAAGCTTTATGTGATGAAATTAGGTGCAGCGAAAGGACGAGATATCGTTCCTATCAACGACCTGACTCTTTATCGTGAACTCATGAAGCTGGAGTTGATTGTTGATAAAGGCCGAAGACTGGCCTTGAGTTCTTTGGGTAAAGAGGTTTATAACCATCTTCTTTGATGGAAAATCCCAATTACGAAACTCTTTTTAAAGTTGTTCTTGTCGAGCCAGAAATACCTCAGAATACAGGTAATATTGGTCGTACGTGTGTCGGCGCTAATTGCGAACTGCACATCGTAGGACCGATGAGTTTTGAAATTAATGACACTCAAGTTAAACGAGCCGGTTTAGATTACTGGCCTCATTTAAAGTGGTTTTATTATCCGACTTATCAAGATTGGTTTAAAACTGTTACAAATCCAGAACGTGTTTTTTATTTTGAAACCAAAGTGGGAAAATCGTATTACGATGCTCAATTTCAAAAAGGGGATTGGTTGGTATTCGGCAAAGAAACCAAAGGCCTGGATCCCGAAATTATTCAAAATAATATTGATCGCGCGATCATGATTCCGCAAACGGGCCCCGTGCGCAGTCTGAATTTGGCCACGGCCGTCGCGATTGGAATTTACGAAGGTTTTCGTCAAGTTCATCACAAGTAAATCATCAGCTTAAAATCAAAGCACTTTAAATATTTCTTTCAAATCCACAGCGTATTTTGTCATTTTCATTTTTAAAAATTGTTTCAACTGAATTTAAAAGCCTTTTCGCCATCTTTTTGTTTTGGCTTTTGATTTGAAATGCTCCTTCGCAAAACCAAACGAGTAAATCGTTTATTTAAAAGAGGGGGAAATATGAAAATAAAATTATTAGAAGTGTTAGCACTTGTTGCTGCCACATCTTTGCTTGTCGAAAAGACAATGGCTGCAGACATCAAAGGTTCTGCGCAAAATGCCAGTGGATCTGTCGCACAAGTATCCGAAGCGACATTCAATGTCATGGCTTCAGTAGTGATGAAAACCAGTAACAGCTTGGTGCTGGTTTCTGAAAAATCATCCGAAGTTGTTGCTTCGTTGGCTCAAGGAGCTGCTGATTCGACATCGGATTTGTCACAGAAAGCTTTTGTTTCTGCAAAAAATATTTCAGTCAAAGCTGTGGCCATCAGTAAAAACTCAACAACTATGATCTTGGATTTTTCAAAGAAAAATGCAGTGGCTGTATCTGCAGCGACAGCGTCTGTTGTGACTTCGGCAGGTGGATTAATTCCAGCTTCGATCAGTCAAGCCGGCGATGCCCTGGTTGTCAGTGTTAAGGCGACATCTCAGGCCAGTTGGACAGTTCTTGATGCTTCGGGGAAGGTGGTCGTGGGCACTGTGAAATGGGCTTCGAACACATCTGCTAAAGCAGGTCAATTTGTGATGAATGCGGCCGGTGAATTACTAGATGCTTCTGGTAAAGTCATTGGTTGGGTTGTAGATACATCGGGCGATGTTTTAAAATTAGCTGTGCAAGCTTCTGGAAAAATTGCCACTGTTATTGGTGAAGGTTCCGAAGTGATTATTACTGGATCAACAGATTCATTAAAGTTAACAGCCGATTTAATTTCAAAAGCAGCTGATAAGGCGGGACTGATTGTTTCTGATTTATTCGAAGCTTCGATGAAAATTTCTAAATTAGGATCTTTGGTGGTTGTTACAGTTTCTGAAAAAGCAACTGGATCCATCAAAGGTTCTATTCGGTTTACAAGCCAAACATTGTCACATTTGTTTGATTCAATGGCTTCAAAGCAAAGTCAAAACTAGTTGATCGAATAATGGATAAAGGGCACCCCAGTGCCCTTTTTACAAGGGGGATTTATGAGAAATTATTTTTTGATGATGTTTTTTGGTTTTTTTGTGGCGGGAAATATGTGCGCTGTTTCTGCCATGGCTGATTTGCAAGAAAAAAGCGATGCTCAGGTTCCGGGGCTTTGTTATAAACAAACAACAAAGTGTCAGTACCGTCAGCTGACTTCTGCCGAGGTCGATACGGCTTTGGCAATGGCCGATGAAGTCGCTTTTCAGTTGAAACAAATTTCTGAATTAGAACGTACGCAGAAACGTGATTTCAAAGTCGCGATCATTGGTCGCGCTGGGACTGACTTAGGTAAATTCCAAGTGCTGAAGGATACGAATGCACAAGGACAGCTGCAAAGTTTAGAGTCCTTGGTGAAAAATATTAAATCTGAAAGCCAGATTTTGGCTTCGTATCAGGATGGCGCAAACGCTTCTGCGGTGAATTATCAAGTTTTAAAAGATTATTTTGATAACAGCCGTAAAATGGATTTTTCACACGTAGCGATTGCTTTTAAAAACCATCCTAAATCGGATCAGAATTTTCATTGGCACGTGATGCATTTATTGTGGACTTGTGAACAGGATCCGGCACGTAATGTCGAGGAAGGGGATCGTTCCTATATTTGGGAAGAGGGTTTAGGGGCTGTTTTTGCCGATGATATGAAAAACTATCGCGCACAAATTATGGTTCCAAAACAAGAAATTCAAAACCGTCTTGAAAAAATAATTTTAGATAAAAAATTAGGAGCTTCTTGGCATAACAAAAAGTATAATGCAGCTGCTTTGGCAAATGATTTGGATCAACAAAATTCGAATCAGTGGGTCCTTGAAGTCTTAGCTGCAGCGAATCGCCCTGTCGGTGAAATCGTCAGTCGTGAACAAGCTCAAGCTTATTTGGCTCAAACGCAATTTTTGCCAACGAAAGTGACTCCGAAGGGCTTGTATAGTCTGATCACTCTCCCTTTTGTGGGTCAGCTGCTGCCAGGAACTGTTTGCATGAAGCGTCAGCCTTATTTCAAAGAGGGTTTTGGCGAAATTATTTCGGTTTTATCGGTCGAAGAATACATGCGACGTCAGCAAATGCTGCAATATGAACCATTTATTGTTCAATTGCCGGACGATTTGAACTTTGTGAAACAAGAAAAAGATCAAAAACTCGATCAAGGTCCTAAGTAAAGATCCCACTAGTCAGAGAGTTTATTTTACAGCTCTCTGTGTCTTTGACGAATACCTTCAGAGGATCTATTCTGATCCTCTATGGTACAAAAAATATTCGCATCACTTTTCGGAACAAGCCATCAACGTCAAATGAAGAAAATTCAGCCGATCGTTGATCAAATCAACGCCTTTGAATCAAAACTGCAATCTTTGTCAGACGATCAGTTAAAAGCAAAGACACCAGAATTTAAAAATCGACTTCAAAACGGTGAAACTGTTTTTGATATATTACCGGAAGCTTTTGCTGTTTGCCGTGAGGCTTCAAAGCGTGCTTTGGGAATGCGTCATTACGATGTGCAGATGATCGGTGGGATCGTTTTGAATCGCGGATCGATTGCTGAAATGAGAACAGGTGAAGGTAAAACTTTGGTGGCCACATTGCCTGTTTATTTAAATGCCCTGACTGGTAAAGGTGTTCACGTTGTTTCCGTCAATGATTACTTAGTTCGCCGTGATGCCGAGTGGATGGGCCAATTGTATGGTTGGTTGGGTTTAACAACGGGGATTATTGTTCACGGGTTAACCGACGATCAAAGACGTGCAGCTTATAACTGTGATATTACCTATGCTACGAACAACGAATTAGGTTTTGATTATCTACGTGATAACATGAAATTTGATCTGGCTGAATATGTTCAGCGTAAACCTCATTTTGCGATTGTCGATGAATGTGACTCGATTTTAATCGACGAAGCCAGAACGCCATTGATTATTTCAGGTCCTGCGGAAGCTTCTACGGACAAGTATTATATGATTGATAAAATCATTCCTTTCTTGAAACGTGATATCCATTTCAAAGTCGAAGAAAAATCTAAATCAGCAACATTAACTGATGAAGGAAATCTAGAAGTCGAGAAATTATTAAAATTGGATAACTTGTACGATCCGGCAAATATCGAAATTTTACATCACGTCAATCAAGCCATTCGCGCCCACAATTTATACCGTCTGGACGTTGAATATATGATCAAAGACGGCGAAATCGTCATTGTCGATGAATTCACAGGACGTTTAATGCCGGGTCGCCGTTGGAGTGATGGTTTACATCAGGCCATCGAAGCCAAAGAAAAAGTCGAAGTTAAAAATGAAAATCAAACTTTAGCATCTATTACATTCCAAAATTATTTCAGAATGTACGAGAAATTGTCAGGTATGACGGGGACTGCAGATACAGAAGCTGTCGAGTTTAAAAAGATTTACAATTTAGACGTGAATGTCATTCCAACAAACAGACCGATTCAGCGTCGCGATGTTGAGGATATTGTTTACAAAACAGAAAATGCTAAATACAAAGCGATCGTCGCAGATATTCGTGAACGGCACGCCAAAGGCCAACCAGTCCTAGTCGGTACGGCCTCTATCGAGAAATCAGAAGCTATTTCCAGATATTTGCGCAATGAAGGAATCAAACACGATGTTTTGAATGCGAAACATCACGAACGTGAAGCCGAAATTGTGGCCTTAGCAGGTCGTAAAGGCGCAATTACAATTGCTACCAATATGGCCGGTCGTGGAACGGATATCGTTTTGGGCGGTAATCCAGAAGTCTTAGCCAAAAAAGCGGTTGGCAACGAAGAATCACCTGAATTTCAAGAAGCCGTACAAAAATTTAAATTTCAGTGCGAGGCCGAGAAGAAAGAAGTTCTGGCTGCGGGTGGATTGTATATCATCGGTACAGAACGTCACGAATCACGTCGTATTGATAATCAGTTGCGCGGTCGTTCGGGTCGTCAAGGCGATCCAGGTGAATCAAAATTTTATTTATCACTCGAAGATAATTTGATGAGAATTTTCAACGGTGAAAGAATTCAAAAAATTATGACTATGTTGAATATTCCTGAAGACGAACCAATCACACATAAAATGGTGACGAATGCGATCGAGGGAGCTCAGCGTAAAGTAGAAGGTCACAACTTTGATATTCGTAAGCATTTGCTTGATTACGATGATGTGATGAATCAGCAGCGTAATGCGATTTACAAAATGCGCCGTAATATTTTAGAAGGCAAAGATCTGGAGCGTACTGTTCTGGATATGTTGGGGGATGTGGTTTCAGTTATTTTGGATACGACATTACCAGACGGCAGCAAACCAAGTGATTGGAACGTTGAAGGTTTGAATAACAATTTAATTCAGCAGTTTGGATTTAAATTGGATGTTTCAACAATGACTAGTACGGAACAAGTTCAAGCGGCGATCACTGAAAATGTGAAAAAAATCTATGATCATCAAAAACAATCAATGGGTCCTTTCTTTGAGCAGATCGTCAAGATGATCATGTTGAATGCGATTGATATGCGCTGGAAAGAACATTTGTACACAATTGATAAAATCAAAGAAGGCGTCAGCTTGCGTGGTTATGCCCAAAAAGATCCTTTAATTGAATACAAAAAAGAAGCTTTCCGTGCGTTTGATCATTTAAATACAATTATCAAAGCTGAAACTGTTGAAAAGTTAATGCGTGTCCAACTGGTTGCTGAAGGAGCTGAAGAGGCTTTGGAAAAAATGCGCCCGGAAGAAGCGGATTTAGATGAATTAAATTACACGGCTCCGGATGAAAATATTCAGCAGTTTTCTGATCTTGATGGCGCTAGTGAAACGGCTGCTCCGGCACCGGAATCGGCTCCACAAAAGCGTCGCATGGTCGCGGGACCTTCGCGCCAAAGTGACAAGCCATTGAATCGCGCCGAACGCCGTCGCCAAAAGTAAAGAAAGGAGTGCAGAGTGAATTGTCCACAATGTCATTCTGATGTTCCAGTTACAGAGGCTCAATATTTATCTATGTACACGTGTCCCAAGTGTATGGCTGTTTATTTTATTGATATGAATGGACAGCCTGAATTTGGGGATATGTCAGCGACGATACCAGATCCTTATCAATCTAATGATCAAAGTTTATCGCCCGTCGAATCAGTATCGAATCCAGAAACAGATTCCCTTTCGCAAGCCTCTATTGAGGTTAGCGAGCAACCCGTCCTATCAGAATTTGATCTGATGAGCCAACAAGGTGAATCGGCGGATGCGGGTGTTGTTGCTGATGTGGGCGCAGCCACAGCTGATTCTGAAATGAATTCCGGTTTTGATTTATCAACTTTATCGCAGTCTTCTGAAAATCCGTTTTCGATGCCGACTGCGATGCAAATGCCTCATTCCAGCCTGAGCTCTGTCGTTAATGAAATCACAGATTTTGCAAATCAAAATGAATCGGTTGCTGGAGCTGTGACATATGACTTGCTGGTTTCTGGTTTGGATTCAAAAGAAATTATGATGTTATTTCGTGAAGCTTTGGAAGATTCAAAATTAGGTTGGTTGCCACAGGATGTTGTCGGTTTTATTAAAGGCGGTCAGTGCGAATTAAAAAATTTAACGGCTGTGCAGGCTTTTGTAGTGGCTCGTCGAATTCAGTTTTTAGATATCGAAATGAAGTGGACACAAAATGTTTAAGTTCGTTTTTTTATTTGTACTCAGTTTTCAATTTCAAATGGCTTTGGCTAATAGCGAGCCACCTAAAGAAAAAGCGCCACAGGATTTTTCAGGATCGCAAAACGATGAGTGGACAAAAATTCAGGCGGAACTGGGTAAGCAAAAAGGGAAGTTAGACAATCAGGAAAAAATTGTGACTGAATTGCTGAAAGCCAAGCGTTCCGTAGAAGGATCTATATCACCGGCAGAAATTGCGAACTTGAACACTCAGCACGAAAAGCTGCAAGAGTTGACGAAGGAATATAATAAATTATTAGAAGAATTTCATTATCGCTTTCCAGAAAAAGGCCAGGCCGGAGCGCGGAAGTATATTCGTCAGGAAAATCAAAGTTTAGATCAAATGGAAAAAAATCTGTCTTTGGAAGGCCGTCTTAAAAAATTGCAAAAAAAGATCAAAGCTCAATATGCTCCAGAGCCCATCGAGAAAAGTGAAGTCAGCCAACCGGCGCAGACTCATTCTGCCAAGCCATCGACTAACAAGCCAGCTGCAGAAAAAGTTAAAAATATTGATATCACTGAAAAAATCACATTTGAAAAATAGTTAGTGAATTTTAAATTCAAAATTTTGTCCGAACACCTTTTGAATTTCGTATTCGTTGATAATAAATCCATTAAGACCTACGATTTGAATTTCTGAAAGCAACCAGGATTCTGGAAAGGCCTCGTCAGTATAAATTTGCGAAGATCGCAAATAGCCACCATTTGTGCGAATTGAATTTTTATCATTAACAGCTGTAAAGTCTTTGAAGGACAGCAAGTTGAACATATTTGATTCGATCGTTTGACATGAAAGGCTGTACGTGATGCGGGGATTGTTGCCGGCAAACGCAATTTCATAAGCCTTAAAAACAAAGTGAATGCTTTCTTGATCCTGACAAAGGTCCAGTGCATGGGGGATTTCAATTTGCAGACCTTCGTTGTTTTGGCGCAAATTAAATTTTTCTACGACAGTCCATTTTTCAGCTTGTTTATCAGTCAAATTCAGTCCGGATTTACTTTTAGCCTCTGCGATCTGTCGGCTTTGAAGTTCACTTTTTTGGTAAACGCTCCATCCGATCCAACCTAAAACAGCAATAGATGTTAATGAAAATACAAGTAATTTCATAGTTTTAGTATTCACATGCTACCTCTGTTTGTTCATAATTCGACGGATACAGGCGCAATTTACTGGCTGGCAGTTGCGGTTGCATAACTCCGTCTTCTTCGAAATGAGTCAGTCCAATCACGTGACCCATTTCATGAACCATCAAGCTTTCCAAATTGATTTGTGAAGGTATAGCTCCGGCCGCCGTGAGTGAATAGGCAAAATTTTGAGCATTTATTTTGATGTCAGCATCAATGATTTTACTGATATCGACAGAAGTGGATGTGCGGGCCTGTTCTTTGGTGGACCCTTCCCAGCTGGTTTGCCAGTAAATAATATTCAGTCCGTCTTTGCCCGGCGAGTTTTCCAGAGAATTATCCCGACGTACTGTTAAAATCGACCGTCCCAGTGCTGAATTCCATCTCTGGCCTGCTGAAATAATGTCCTGGTCAAATTTTTCAGGGACTGATCTGTGAATCAATAACGTTACCGGTGTGGAATTTTTCCAAGAAATACGAACACCCATATTGTTGCGATTGAAGTGGCAAGAGTCTTGTGCACCAAAAGCAAACAAATCTTGATCGCCAAACTTGAAAGTTTGCCCTTTTTTACAGCTAAACTGAGCTGAAACTATGGCAATTAAAAAAAGTTTTTTAAAAAAAGAACGATTGTATGTTCGCACACTTCTTATAATGCCACAGAAAGGCTCATTGCTCTAGACTGGGATTGGTCTAGTTTATTGATTGATCAATATATATAGGTTATATATAAACAACGCATAACAATTTGAATAAAAACTCGTTAAGGAGTGTTCATGTCTGAAAATCAAGATTTTCATAACCGTGGTGGTTTGACTGCGCTTTTGGGCTCGGTCGTATTTGTAGCTGCATTTTTCATTTATGTATCTTTTATCCAAAAAGGCGTCGACCTTGGTGAAAATGTCATAGAACCTGCTGCAGCAGATGCTCCGAAATATGATTTAGCATCTGAAAAAGAACCATGGGTTTCGAATGACAATATTCTTGTAGCCGGAGCTAAGTTATACAAACAAAACTGTGCTATGTGCCACGGTGAAAAAGGCGATTTAGTGGGTGGTTTACCAAATGCAAGAAACTTAGTTGAAGGCCAATGGAAACAAGGCGCTGGTTTAATTGCGCATTATAAAGTTTTACAAACAGGAATAGCAGGCACTCAAATGGCGGCTTTCAAAAACCAACTAAAACCATTTGAACGTTGGGCTTTGGTTCACTTTATTGAATCCATCACTAACAATAAATCTAAAGATACAAAAGAAGAAGTGGCTGCTTTTGCAAGTACAGCTGATTAGTTGAATGAATAAAATCGTCTTCAGCCTTTTATTTTTAATTTGTACAGCCGCTTCGGCGCAGTCGACATCTGCGCGCGGAACGCCTACCTACACTGGTAAACAGGAGCCTCAAAATTCCTCTGTATTACCCGAAGAGTTAAAAGGTGTTACGATTGTTGAAAAAATCGGTGAAACCATTGATTTGAATTTACCTGTTGTGAATGAACAGGGGCAAACTGTTCCATTGTCGACTTATTTTACAAAACACAAACCTGTGATGCTTAGTCCGATGTATTATGCCTGCCCTGGGCTTTGCAGTTTTCACTTTAACGGTGTTGTTGAAGCATTGAAAAAAATTGATTGGAATCCTGGTGAAAAATTCGAAGTCATCGCATTTAGTTTTGATGGCAAAGAGGGTCCTGACTTGGGTTTAAAGAAAAAAGAAAACTACATGAAAATGTACGGTCGCCCTGGGACTGAAAATGGTTTTCATTTTATCACAGCGCCTCAGTCCACAATCGATCAATTAATGAAGCAAGTCGGCTTTCAATTTCGCTGGAATGAACAAGCAGGTGAATGGTCTCATGCATCGGCTGCAATTATGATTTCACCAGAAGGTAAAGTGACTCGTTATTTACACGGCGTCGAATTTGATCCGCGCGACATGAAATTGGCTTTGAACGAAACGGCTCGTGGCAAAGTCGGTAATTTAGTCGATTCAGTTATTTTATATTGTTTTAAGTACGACCAACATCAATCAAAGTACGGTTTGCAAGCTTTCCGAGTTGTTCAACTGGGTGGAGCTGTCACTGTGCTGATTTTGGGTATTTGGTTGTTGCCTGTTTTATTTAGATCAAGAAGAGAGAAGGTGTAGCCATGAATTTATGGTTGTTAGTTCAAAAAATCTTAACTCATTCTGCGTTTGCAGAATCTTTCATGCCCACGCAAGGAACTGAGATTGCAAAGCATGTCGATAACCTTTACGGTTTTCTACTTGTTGCCAGCTTGATTTCCTGCGTGATCCTTATCGGTGGTATGTTGTATTTCGTTGTTAAATACAAACGTCAATCACCTAATGATAAGACGGCTTATATTACTCACGATACACGTTTGGAAATTCTGTGGTCAGTTGTACCATTGATTATTTTCTTGATCGTATTTGCATGGGGCTGGGTGATTTATCACGATATGCGCTCGATGCCAAAAGACGCTTTAGAAATTCACGTCAATGGTAAACAGTGGGCATGGGTTTCCGAGTATAAAAATGGTGTTAAATCGAACGAAGTTGTTGTTCCTGTGGGACGCGATGTTCGTATCATTTTAACAGCTGACGATGTGATCCATTCATTCTATGTACCGAGTTTCCGTATCAAACAAGATGCGGTTCCAGGTCGTTATACAGATTTATGGTTTCGCGCAGAAAAAATGGGTGATTTCCATGTATTCTGTACAGAATTTTGCGGAACATCTCACTCGGGTATGATCACTAAATTACGTGTTGTATCTCAGGAAGATTTCGATAAATGGTTAACGGCTGAATCTGAAGTTTCAACATTGCCGCTGGCAGAGCGCGGAGCTAAGTTGTTCCAAACTCGCGCGTGCGCGTCTTGCCACAACGTGGACAACCCGGCTGCTAAAGTTGGTCCTACAATGTATAAATTATTTGGACTTGCTGATCATGAAATGATGGATGGTTCAAAAGTTACTGCAGACGAGAATTACTTAAGAGAATCAATTCTGAATTCACAAGCTAAAATCGTAAAAGGTTTCGGACCGCGCTCGGCGATGCCAGCTTTCCAAGGTCAGTTATCTGAAGTCGAAGTTAATGCCTTAATTGAATATATTAAAGGTTTAAAGTAAGGGGTCAAAAATGGGACACGCACCAGAGGGTTCTAATTATATCAATGTACAAAAAGGTTTGTGGTCTTGGTTAACAACTTTGGATCATAAACGTATCGGTATTTTATATTTCGTAACTGTGATGTTTTTCTTTTTAGTCGGCGGTATCGCGGCTTTGTTACTCAGAGGAGAATTATTTGCAGCCAATACAACAGCAAACGTAGGTCAAATTTTAGCAAACGGTGATATCTATAATCAGGTGCTCACTTATCACGGTGCGATCATGGTTTTCATGGTTATCGTTCCGGGGATTCCAGCAATTTTAGGTAACTTTTTCTTGCCGCTTCAAATTGGTGCCAAGGACGTTGCATTTCCTAAATTAAATTTAGCCAGCTGGTATTGTTTGATGTTAGGTGCTGCTTTAGCAATCGCTACGATGTTTACAACTCGTGTTGATACAGGTTGGACGTTTTATACACCTTATTCAATTCGTACTGGAACAGCTGTTTCGATGATGGTTGTAGCTGCATTTATCATGGGTATGAGTTCGATTTTAACAGGTCTTAATTTTATCGTAACTGTTCACAAATTAAGAGCACCTGGTATGACAATGTATCGTATGCCGTTGTTTGTTTGGTCTTTATACTCGACAGCGATTATCCAAGTTTTGGCGACTCCGGTTTTGGGTATTACATTATTATTATTAGTTATGGAAAGAGCCTTTGGCGTTGGTATTTTCGATCCAAAATTAGGTGGAGATCCGGTTTTATTCCAACACTTTTTCTGGTTCTATTCGCATCCAGCAGTTTACATCATGATTTTACCAGCGATGGGTATTATCTCTGAGCTGATCACGACGTTTTCAAAGAAAACAATTTTCGGTTATACAGCGATTGCTTATTCTTCATTAGGTATCGCAGCTGTTTCGTTTTTCGTATGGGGTCACCATATGTTCGTATCGGGACAGTCAGAAGTAGCTGGTATCGTATTTTCTTTCTTAACAATGTTAGTCGGTGTTCCTACAGCGATTAAAATGTTCAACTGGATTTCGACTTTGTACAAAGGTTCAGTCGAATTTAGAACTCCAATGTTATATGCATTAGGATTTTTATTCTTGTTTGCTATCGGTGGTGTGACGGGAATTATGTTGGCAGTCACGGCTGTTGACGTTCACTTCCATGATACTTATTTCGTAGTGGCGCATTTCCACTATGTGATGGTGGGTGGTACTTTGATGGCGATCATGGGTGGTTTCTTTTACTGGTTTCCTAAAATGTTTGGAAAAATGTATAACGAATCAACGGCTCGATTATCATGGGTATTTATCTTTATCGGTTTCAACGTGACATTCTTCCCTCAATTCATTTTGGGCGCGATGGGAATGCCAAGACGTTATTTCGATTATATTCCAGCTTACGAACCACTTAACAGAATTTCAACAGTCGGTTCTTGGTTGATTGGTATCGGATTCTTGTTCGGATTATATACAATTATTAATGGATTAATTTCAGGTCAAAAAGCTCCAAAAAATCCATGGGGCTCTAAAACTCTTGAGTGGGAAGCAGATTCTCCTCCAAGTGTTCACAATTTTGATCACGAACCAGTCGTAACTGCGGGGCCTTATGAGTACAAGTAGAATTATAGACGGCGTTCCTGTTCAGGAACACTACAGAGATGTAGACCATCAATTCGTTTCAGCCAAAGAAGGTATTTGGTTGTTCATGGTTACTGAAATTTTAATGTTCGGTGGCTTATTTGTTGGATACGCAATTTACCACATGAAATATCCGGAAATGTTTGCTGAAGGCGCGCGCTTCTTGGATTGGAGATTGGGTTTCGTAAATACGCTCGTGCTTATCTTTTCTTCTTTTACGATGGCATTAGGGATTTATTTTTGCCAAATGAATCAGATGAAAAAAGCTGTTTGGGCTTTGGCTGTCACAGTTCTGTGTGGAGCGATTTTCATGGTTATTAAATACTTTGAATACACGCACAAATTCCACATGGGTATTTTTCCTGGGAACATGTTGAATTTACCTTTTTTGAACGAGCACTTAGCTTCGATCGGTGAAAAGCCCGTTGTAAGCTCGAATTTAGGACTGTATTTTGGGTTCTATTTTTGTATGTCTGGTTTGCACGGTATCCACGTATTACTAGGTATGGGATTAATCACATGGTGTCTGTTCAGATGCGCCCGTGGTGATTTTAAACCTAATTATTACACAGCCGTTGAGGGTGTTGGTATTTTCTGGCACATCGTCGATTTAATCTGGATTTTCTTATTCCCATTACTTTACTTAGTAGGATAGGAGCACAACATGGCAAATAATCACTCAGAACACCATATCACTCCACTAAGCACTTACCTGAAGGTAGCAGGTGCTTTATTTATTTTAACTTTTTTAACAATTGGATTTCATTCAATCAGACAATACTTGGGGCCTTTGGCTCCGATTATTGCTTTCTTGATTGCCGGTGTGAAAGCATTCTTAGTTTTAGCTTGGTTCATGCATTTAAAATATGACAGACCATCAAATAGAATTATTTTCGCTTCGGGATTTTTCTTTTTGTTATTATTATTCTTGATCAGTGTCATGGATATTTATTCTCGTATTCAAGTGAACTCAGTTTTATAAAGTGTTTAAAACATACTCGCAGCTGACAAAATTTGGGATCGTTATATTTGTTCTTCTAGCCGGTGTCGCAGGATATGCCACCGGCTTTCTTATTGAATCCACTTTTGATCCAAAACATTTAATTTATTTTGTAGGTGGTTTGTACTTTCTGAGTTCGGGAAGTTTGGCTTTGAACCAAGTTCAAGAATGGAAGTTGGATCAAAAAATGCCTCGAACAAAAACTCGTCCTATTGCCAGCGGTAAAATCAAGCCTTTGGCGGCCGCCATTTTATCGGTCAGTATGTTGTTCATTGGGATCAACATGTTATTTGCGCAGTCGATGATGGCGGGTATTTTGGCTATTGTTTCGGTTGTTTTGTATAATGGACTTTATACAATGCTGTGGAAGCCTAAATGGATTTTTGCAGCAGTGCCAGGAGCTGTTCCTGGAGCTTTGCCTGTGACTATTGGATACGCTGTCAATAATCAGGATATTTTTACGGCTGAATCGATCTATTTATTTTTAATTATGTTTTTGTGGCAAATGCCGCACTTTTGGATTCTGGCTTTGAAATACAAAGACGATTATGCAGCTGGAGGAATTCCCACATTGCCAGTTGCTTTAGGAACTAAAAAAACTTTGTATCATGTGGGTTTGTATACATTTACCTATGTGGGTGTGGCGTTGTCAGCGCCTTTTTTCTTACATACAAGTTGGTTTTATATTTTATTAGTTTTTCCATTCGCGTTTATGTTGTTGAAAGAATTTTTTCGAGTTTTTCATTCGGACGCCAAAGAACGTTGGTTCGCATTTTTCATGTGGACGAATATTTCAATGCTGATATTCCTATTTATTCCGGTGATCGATAAATGGAGTTTTTTATTTATCGGCCGAGTTTAGGCCAAATTCATTTTTTCTAATTTCTGAGTTCGGCAGGTGTATCTGGCTGATTGTACGGATGAGCTATTTTGAAGCTTTCTAGACTTAAACAGTTATCATTTACTCGCTGACAGTTTTTTAAAGAGTCCAATGGGACATTAAATCGCTTGGCCGTGAATAGCATAGGTACTAAAAAGCAATCTGCAGCAGTCACAGAATCGCCAAAGCAGTATTGTCCTGCGCGTTTTTCTAAAATTTTTTCACAAGCTTGAAGACCATTTCCGAGGAAGTGGTGGAGCCACTCAAGTCTTTGAGGTTCAGCAATATTTAATTTGTTTTCTAAGTATTGAAGTGTTTTTAAATTGGCATAGCTGTGGATGTCTGCGTTGATAATCTGACAAAATTCACGAACAAGTGCTTTTTTAAAAAGATCTTCAGGAAAGAGTCTATGTTTGTTTGGAAAAGCCTCGTCTAAGTATTCAATAATTGCAAAAGACTGGGATAGAATCTGCCCGTCGTGGATTAGGGTCGGGACGCCACCCATGGGATTGAGTTTGCGAAACTCGGGGGAGTGTTGCTCTCCTCCGTTATTAATTAAGTGCACAGACTTATATTCATAAGTAAGGCCTTTTAAGGCCAGAGCGATGCGAGCGCGGTAAGAAGTCGAGCTGCGAAAATAGTTATATAGAATTAAGTTTGGCATAACTTATATTATGTGAATGTGCGCATTCGCCAACAAATGTTGCACGATGTCTTAACTCGGATGGTTAACTAATTTCTATAACATGGTATTGTGTTCATAGAAATTACCTATTGGAGGTTCTATGAAAAAGTTATTATCAATTTTAGTTTTATTAACAAGTTCAATCACATTTGCTGAAGTATCCTATTCGATGCCTGCTTTAGAAGCCGGTTTTAAATGGAATTCAATGGATAGCGAACCTTCAAGCTCGAGCAAACAAAGTCTGGCTTGGCAATTAGGAGGATCGACAGTTTTTAATTTCAATGAACAAATGGGATTAAGAACAGGTTTGTTTTATTCAGAAAGAACTTTCAAGTTTGACTTGGTTGATGGAAAAATCACTTATGCAGATATCCCATTGCATTTTATGTTTAAATTCGAAGATTACGCGGGCGTTTATTTAGGACCGAGCTTATCGATGAAAATCGGAGACGAAGTCAGCACAGGATCTTTGACGGATGTAAAATCAATGATTACTCCAATTACAGTGGGAGCCCAATTTAAGTTTATGCCAAATTTTGGTTTGAATTTATTTTTTGAAACGATTCCTTCTGATTTAGCCCAGGGTTTAAAGAACTCTCGTGGAATTGGTGCTAATTTATTATTTGCCTTTGACTAATACCGGAGGAAATTTTGAAACTAGCGACATTAAAAAATTCAAAATCTAAAGATGGCGATTTAATTATCGTCAGCAAAGATCATAAAAAGTATGTTTCTGCGACTTCCATAGCCCCGAATTTATTGGCGGCTATGGATCATGCGGCTGAAACATTTCCTTTACTTGAACAACTATATAAAAAATTGAACGATGGAAGTGCTGCTGATATTAAAACGATCCCTTCTGAAGATCAGTTTGAGTCTTGTTTGCCTCGTACGTGGTTGTTTGCAGATGGTTCTGCATTTATTCATCACATCAAGCTTGTCAGACAAGCGCGTAAAGCGGCCTTACCGGAAACACTTTTAACAGTGCCTTTAATGTACCAAGCAGAAAGCGGTCGTTTTTTAAGTCCGACAGAAAATATTCCACAGATTGATTTTTCACACGGGACTGATTTCGAAGCCGAAGTAGGAGTTATAGTCGACTTTGTTCCAAAAGGGACTTCGGCGACAGAGGCTCTTAAGCACATCAAATTAATCGTTCTGATTAATGACGTGACTTTGCGCGGATTGATTCCAGATGAGCTAGCCAATGGCTTTGGTTTTTTCCAAAGCAAACCGAACAAAGCTTTATCACCATTAGCATTAACACCTGATGAATTGGGTGAGGCCTGGAAGAATGGACGAGTTGAATTGCCTTTGTTGGTCAATTACAATAATCAATTTTTTGGCTCAGCGAATGGCAAGGAAATGCATTTTCATTTCGGGCAATTGATCGCTCATGCGGCCAAAACTCGAGATTTGGCCGCAGGGTCTTTGATTGGCAGTGGAACTGTATCAAATGAAGACAGATCCAAGGGTTCAAGCTGCCTTGTTGAAAAAAGGACACTTGAGCAAATTGATCATAATGAGATTAAAACGCCCTATATGAAAAGCGGTGATACAATAGAGATTAAGATGCAGGATCATCAAGGAAGGGATTTGTTTGGACGGATTTTTCAAAAAGTTCAACAAGTTTAATTTCAAAAATCTGATTTTGATCGTCGGATTTGTATTTCAAGGCTGCGCCACAGTGAATTTAACTGTGCCGCTGAATGAAATTGAGTCGCCTGTTCATCAGGGGCGCCAAAATGGATTTGGTTTTGAATACATGGGTACCACAGGCTTACAACTCAAACCAGTGGATGATCCTTCCAAAAGACCTTTCACAAGTGCAGTTAAACATAATGTAGACTCTGTTTTTTTAACAGCCCCAGGCTTTAATTATTATACATTAAATCGTGTCACTTTGACTTCGGGACTGATGGATTCGAAAAGTCCTTATTTAAAAATGAAAATTGCAATTTTGAACGGCTATAACGAGGCGACAGAAGCAGGTCGCTTGGAAATGGCCATATATGGCGAAGGCAGTTATCAGCGCGCTTATGCTTCTGGAACACAAAATGGAATTGGTGGAGCGAGTGGTTTTCCTTGGGAAAGTACACTCGAGCTTTATAATTTCAAAGCGGGCTTGTCTTTCGGAGTTCAGTTAACACGTAAGATTTTATTATTTACAGGTATTAATTATCAGCAGTTTTCAACATCGGGTACGATTAATCAAACATCTGTCGCAGCAGACGCCGGCGGAACATATAAAGTTCAGCCCGAGCCAGGAATTTTGCGAACAGCAGGGCTAGGGATAGACTGGAGAATCAGTACGCGATTTTTCTTTATGACTCAGTTTTTATATTCAAACTTTCAGTGGTATGAAAATAAAGACCCGCAATACGGCGGAGTTGTTAAGTTAACTTACATCCCGGTTCAATAAAATGCATTATTATCAAGTTCATAAAAATTATTTTTCCAAAGCTAAACAGCTTCGTAAAGAATTCGATTCTTATTTTGAAAATCCGAGATCAACAAACTCGCAAAGGTTTGTTTGGGATTACTGGTTTATCAAAGATCAGTACAATGCGGTACGCACACCGGCTATGTATTATTTCTCTAAAAAAATTTACACAGAATTTCATTCGTATTTGGTTCAATGGGGACGTGAAAATTTAGGTTGCCATGATATTTCTCCACCTTGGCTCAGTTACTATGTGGATGGCTGTTTTCAAAATATGCATTCAGATGTTCCACATGGTCCTTGGGCTTTTGTGTATTCCTTAACAAAGGATATTAAAAAATTTCAAGGCGGTGAGACTTTTATTTTAAAGCCGAACGTCTTAAATTATTGGCCACAGTTTCAAGATAATGAAGACCGTGAGTTATCTAGTTTTATTCAAAAAATTCCATCACCGTTTAATCAGCTGACAGTTTTTGATCCGCGCTTTCCGCACGGAGTGACAGAAGTTAAAGGAACGCGCGATCCAATGGAATCCAGATTAGTCATGCATGGTTGGTTCGTTGAGCCAAGACCCTATGTCGTGGGTGGATTATCAACAGCGAAAGTGCAAAAAACAATTGATCCTATTTTTTATCACCTAAATGATTTATTAACACAATTAGATCCAGTGCACGGAACATTATCGTTTCGTTTGCAAATCAGTAAAAATGGAACTGTTAAAAATTTTAAGGGGTTAACTAATACGATCATTCCGATTCATCATGATTCAAACAGTGATCGAATTTTATACAAAGAATTAAAAACGCTTTTTTCAAATCTGAAGTTTTCACCAGCCAAAACAGATTCGTTAATTACGATTCCATTGATGTTTAAGTAAGGAAAAATATGACGCTGACTCAGTTATCTTATATCGTTGCTGTTGATAAGTTTAAAAATTTTGGCCAAGCGGCAGACAGCTGTCATGTCACGCAGCCGACCCTCAGTATGCAAATTCAGAAACTCGAAGAAGAGTTAGGAGTTGTATTATTTGATCGTGGTACTCAGCCGATTAAAACCACCAAAGTGGGAATAGCCCTGGTCGCGCAAGCTCGAGCTATATTAAATGAATCGCAAAAATTTCATGATTTGGCCAAAGAAGACCAAGGTGAAGTCAAAGGGGAAGTGAGTTTGGGTATTATTCCAACACTAGCGCCTTATTTATTACCTTTGTTTTTAAAAAAATTCAGCGACAAGCACCCTCAATTAAAAATTAATGTCGAAGAAATTCAAACTCATGAAATCCTGGAGCGACTCAGACAGAATTCATTAGATATTGGTATTTTAGTGACACCTATTGAAGACGAAAAGATGCAAGCAACACCGCTTTTTTACGAGCCATTTTTAGTTTATACATCGGAACGATATCCTTTGTATCAAAAATCAAAAGTGTCCCAAGCGGATTTAGCAGCCCAGGATATGTGGATGTTAACGGATGGACATTGTTTTCGGGATCAGACTTTAGCTGTTTGTAAAAGCAAAAAGAAAACTACAGACGAGAAAAAAAATATCAAATTTGAAAGCGGCAGCATTGAAACTCTTCGTCGTATGGTTGATCAAGAAAATGGATTTACTTTGTTACCCCAATTGGCTGTCAGTGATACAGTCAATTCAAAAAAGCTGAAAGAATTTGTCAGTCCAATTCCGATGCGCGAAGTGAGTATTATTCATTCCCATTTTTTCAAACGAGATGCTTTGAAGGATTCATTAGTGGATGTCATCAAAAAAGCCATTCCGAAAGACATTCCACAATCACCGGGCAAAAATGCGCAGGTGATTGATTTGCCGATTGGGAAAATGTAATTAAATCTTCGAAGCTGTTAGTTTGTTTCGATTTCAATTCGGTTTTAGTAAATGACAAAGGTAGGTTCACTTATATTCGATATGAGCTATGTTTTTTGTCATAAAGAAAAAAATACGGCCAGAGTCATCGAATTATCAGTTAATATATATTTATGGGTTCAGATAACGTTTTAACAGTGTATTATGATGGGCTTTGCAAGGTCTGCAGCAAAGAAATCAATCACTATAAAAAACAAAAAGGCGCCGAAAAAATCAGTTTTATTGATATTTGTTCAGATCAATTCGATGCGACCGCTGAAAAATTAGATCCCTTCGAAATCCACAAGATTATGCACGTACGAAAATCAGATGGGACACTGGCCGTTCGAGTCGATGCCTTTATTGAAATTTGGAGACACATTCCGCGATATCAGTTCTTGGTGCCATTGGCGGAAAATCGTTTAGTAAAATCTATCTTAGAGTTGGGATATTCAGGCTTTGTACAAATCAGGCCTTTGTTACCGCGTTACCAAAAAAATAATCAATGTGCGGACAGTCCTTATTGCGAAATCAAAAAGGCCTAAGCCCGCGCGTAAAATTAAATAATTAAATTGTAAATCGAAGCTCTACCGGGACTTCGATATCTGGGTGCAAAGATTTTTTCACGGGACAGGCATTGGCAACATGTTCCATTTTTTGTCTGTAATCTTCAGGAATATTTTTAGGTAGGTTGATAATTGTTTTCAAAGACGAAATTCTTCGTGGCTTGTCATGCATGACTTTTTCGGTTGTTGCAGTGGCACCTTTGATATCAACGCCGTCGCGGTCTGCAACAATTGCCAAGGTCGTTAAAATACATGTACCCAAAGCTGTAGCGACTAGGTCAGTAGGGGAAAACCTTTCCCCTAATCCCTGATTATCTTTTGGAGCATCTGTTTCCAGCTGTGAACCTGATGGTTCATGTGTCGCTAGGCAATGTTTGTGACCTTGATAAATTGAACTGACCTTGACCATATAAGTCCTCTTCTTTCCAAGTAGATAAATCGACACCGAGGGCAATCGACAAAACTTCGTTGATGTGATTAACCAGGTGGAACTTCATCTGTGACTTTACATCTGAAGGCAGATCTTTTAAATCTTTTTCATTTTTGTCGCACAAAATCACTTCGGTCACGCCAGCGCGGTGAGCGGCCATGACTTTTTCTTTGATTCCGCCAACCGGCATCACTTTTCCTCTGAGGCTGATTTCCCCAGTCATAGCCAGTTTTGGATTCACTGTGCGGCGTGAAACCAGCGATGCCAAAGAAGTTAATAAGGTGATTCCAGCGGATGGACCATCTTTAGGAATAGCTCCTGATGGAACATGCAAGTGAATATCGAATTTTGAAAAATCAAATGTCGGAGCCAAGTGATTCAATCGTGCTTTGACCAAAGACTTTGCAATTTGTGCGGATTCCTTCATGACGTCGCCTAACTGGCCAGTGATAATTAGATCACCTTTGCCTGGCACAAGCGCTGTTTCGATGAATAAAATATCGCCGCCCACAGGTGTCCAAGCAAGTCCAGTGACGACTCCAGGGCTGGCCACAGTTTCTGTCACTTCGCTTTGAAATCTTTCTGAACCTAGAATTTCTTCTAAATCGATGGGATCAATTCGAATATTTTGCTCTCCGCGGATAATTTTTTCCGCAGCATAACGACAAAGCTGGGCCATTTTTCTTTGTAATTCTCGTACTCCGGCTTCGCGTGTGTAGTGCGTGATTGTTTTTAATAAAGTTTCCTCAGAAACAATTAACTGTTCCGCAGTCAGGCCATGTTCGGAAATTTGTTTTGGTAGTAAATGATTTTTAGCGATATGTAATTTCTCGGCTGTTGTGTAACCATTCAAGTCGATGACTTCCATGCGGTCCAATAGTGGCCCTGGAATTCCTTCTAAACTGTTGGCTGTTGCAATAAAGAAAATATTTG
>Ga0255180_1000214_pt1 | contig 24058 bp, 25 predicted proteins | sample Atl_Colum_RepB_8_FD_189933 | JGI IMG/M metagenome (GOLD analysis project Ga0255180, IMG submission 189933) | Freshwater microbial communities from Altamaha River, Georgia, United States - Atl_Colum_RepB_8d | ecosystem: Environmental > Aquatic > Freshwater > River | place: USA: Georgia... | reverse complement strand
CTTGATTCAATCGGGCCTGGGCGTTAGCTGTGTTATAGGCATTGGTCGAAAAACGATGTCCGATATACTGTCCAACAGACGGCATTCGAACGACATTCAAGTTATACACTAAAACATTTTTTTGTCCCTGACGAATTTGTTCATCGGCGCGGTCATTGGAAAACAAAGGCTGTGCAGTGCCGCCTTTCTGAGGATAATGCGTGACCAAGGGTGTTTGTGTGTTTCCTAAAATCTGACAGCCTTGCGCGGTGCTATTCGAAGTCGTGTGATCCTCAGTTTCTTGAGTTTTAAATAGGCTCATGACCCAGCTGGACTCTGTGATCATTTCTGTTTCTTCGGGGCGAGGTAAAGCTGTCGACGAAGAAGAGGATTCGTGAATTTCTGCACTGTATTTTTGACAATTTTGAAATGTGGTCGTTGTGAAAGTCGTGAAAAGAATAGCCAATAGTAAATGCACGAATTGACGTTGATTCATGGTTGTTCCCCTGATGGTTTCTTATCGGAAGAACTGGACTTTTTTAAATAGTTTTGTGGTTATTTTCTCAAATTAAGACATTTAAATTCAAAGGCTGTTGATTTTAAATACACAAAAAAAATTCTGAGTTTGTTGAACGTTTTCAGAGTTTAATAGCACTTGTTGCCTAAAAAATTATTCGCATGTTCAATAGAAACAGATTGTTCAAGGTTATGAGTCAGCTGTTCTGGTGGAGCGTAATAATAGCTGTATCCTGCTGGTAATGGATTATTCAGAATTATCATCTCAATATTATTTTGAAAGCGAGGAGACGCAGCTGCATAAAGGCTGCGTGCTTGGTCGACAGGAACCAAATTGTCTTTTTCTGCGTGCAAAAGAAAAATCTTTTTAGCTTGGATATTATTGACTTGATGTAGGGGTGATTGGGCGCGCAGTACTGATTCATTGTCACCGAAAATAGATTTTGCAATCCAGGAAGTTGCGGGGAATAAACTGCCTGGTGCCGTGGCTTGAACTAAATCAGTAGGGCCCGCAACACTGACAACACAATTAAACGAAGTCGCTTGTGCTGCCGAAGTCATCAGTGCTAAATGGCCTCCGGCGGAGCCTCCCCCAATAGAAATTTTTTGCAAGTCCATGTGAAAATCATTCGCTTTGGATTTGACAAGTTCAACCGCAGCCAAAATATCTTTGACTCCAACGGTGTATGGGGTCGGTGCAATATAAGGTGTGGGATATATCGTCGGAGACACAGCAGGAGCAAGAGTGTAGTTTAAGTTTAGAACTATAAAGCCTCGCGAAGCGATTTTTTCAGCGATAGCTCTATCCAAAGATTTGTCTCCACCAGACCAACCACCACCGTGAACCCAAATAAAGACGGGAATATTTTGTCGATTTAAATAGTCTTTGGGTGCATAAAAATCAAATGCGACATCGCCATTAACCCCAGGATATTTTAAATCCAAAGCAAAGTCGTAAGGAACATTTGTCGGTGCAACTGTTGTCGTCACTGGTTTGTTGGCAGAACAAGATGCGGTCGAACCGCCGTTGCTACCTTTGCAAGACCATTTATACTGAGTCGCGGTATCGACATCGTCTGTGAACAGACCTGATAAACATTGATTTAAATTCGCAGAACAGATTCCGTTAACAGCAACCGGAGTTGGTTGTGGCAATGGCAGTGGTGCTGGTTGTGGCAATGGCAGCGGTGCTGGTTGTGGCAATGGCGTTGGAGTTGGTAAAGGTGTGGGTGCCGGAGCTGGAGCTGGGCTTGGATTTGGGAGAGGGATCGGTTGTGGTAAAGGAGCTGGAGCTGGTTGAGATGAGGGAGTGGGTGTCGGCTGAGAGGCCGGTTGTGGATTTGGCAAATTAATTTGACACGTGGCTGTTGTGCCGCCGTTGGATCCTTGGCAAAACCATTTCGCCTGATTCGCGGAATCAATAGTATCCACCATATTGCCTGACAAACAACGATTCAGGGTTGTCGAGCATTGTCCGTTAATGGCCCGATTCGATGAAGCCGTCGAACTTTGTGAAGACGAAGTGGGAATATTATTTTCGTAAGAAGCTGAATTAATTTTTTGCCCGCAATTTTGAAAAGGCCAGATCAGTAAAAATAAACTCAGTAAAATAAAAGAAACACGCATTTGCTTTTTTTGGATTTTGCGAAATAAAAAGAACTTTAAGTATAAATACTTAATACGAATCATGAATGGTGCTCCCTTTATCAGAATATCAATACAAAAGGAGCATGTGCACCTAGAACCGTTTGATGTACCAATTTAGTACAACGTCTGTTTCAGACAGGAGCAACATTGAATTCAGCAGCCTTAAACCTGACTTTTCCAATAAGAATTTTTTTCGGAAAGTTTTTCGACATATCCACGGACATCATTTTTTAAATTTTCTGGAAACTGACTCAGCGGTTGAATGTGATCATTGGGTACATATCTAAAAGTAAAATTAATTCGACGGGTTTCGAAATTTTCAGTGTTCAGTTCTTTGAATCGGTGACCGGTGTCTTCGACTCGTTGGACGCGGTGAAATAATTGTTTTTTAAATTTATCTCCGCCAAATATTTGTAAACTGCGGTCTTCCAGCCATTGTTGCAGGACAACATCGCTAGGTTGATTTTTACTGGCGCTTTTAACAAATTGAATCAGCGCTTTTTCGCCGAAGGAAATCGATCCGACAGGTCCTGGTTCGAAATCTTTATGTTCGCCCACACGAGCGGTATCGTGTTTTTTAACTTCGCCATTTTGCATTTCCAATTTGTGCCCGTAAAAATTAATTAAACAAGTATTCAAATGCCAGCCACGTGGAATATCGCGTTCGTGAAATGTTTCATGAACTTGTTTTTCAATGTCGTCGACAATTTTTTGAAGGACGCGTGGATAGCTTTCGGCTTCGACGCAACGAAAATGCAAACCTTTGGGTGGATGGTAATAATCCAGACAGGCAAATTGCCAATTCCCCAGCCAATACACGGGGCGCAATAACTGACGATTGGGTTCGCCTTCAGGTGGTGGGTTCGATTCAGAAAAGCGATTTTCCCAAATGGGATAAAGTGTCGATAAATATTTCAAAATTTCGTTTTTATCACTGACTGAAATGTAGTCTTTTTTATAGATAAGATTGTGATTTTTATGAAATTGTGGTTTTCTTAAAGACATAACGGAACACAATATCGGGCTGAGGTAGATAAAATGTCAAACAAGATCATGCATTTCCATATTGATCAAAAAATTAAAACCGAAATTCTTGAAAAAATTTCTGCTTTTAAAAACAAAAAGGTTTTAGTGATCGGAGATGTGGGTGTTGACGAATATATCATGGGCGCCGTTAAAAGAATCAGCCCAGAAGCCCCGGTTCCCGTGCTTGAGGTTAACGAAGAAGACAAGCGTTTAGGCTTGGCGGCCAATGTAGCCCAGAACGTAAAAAGCTTGGGTGGACAGCCTTTGCTGGTTTCAGTGATTGGTGACGATGCGGGCGCCGAAGTTCTTAAGCAGCTTTTAAGTAAAGCGGCTGTTGGTACCGATCATTTAATCGTTGATTCGACTCGTCCGACGACTCGTAAAACCCGTGTAATGACGGGTCATCACCACTTAGTTCGCGTTGATCACGAAGTTCGTAAAAATCTGTCGGCAGAAACAGAGCAGCGTTTATTTCAAAAGTTACAGACAATCATCGAACAAGTGGATTGCGTTGTTCTGGAAGACTATGCCAAAGGAATTTTCTCAGTATCGATGGTTGAAAAAATTGTGGGCTTAGCCAAGGCTCATCAAAAATATTTAATGGTGGATCCACATCAAACTAAATTTGCCGAATTTTACAAAGGCGTCGATTTGATTAAGCCCAATTACAACGAGGCCTTAGCTTTAACTCAAATTCACGAAGAAGATATCGAAAATGCTTCCGAGCGCGTTTTAGTGGTGGGTCGTCAATTGCAAAAAATGACGGGGGCTTCTGACGTTGTCTTGACTCAGGGTAAAGACGGTATGGCCATTTTTTCTAAGAATGAACAAGTCATTCAAGTTCCGACATTCGCTAAAAAAGTTTTCGATGTGACGGGCGCTGGTGATACGGTGATTGCAGCCTTAGCCTTAGGAGTCTCTGCGGGAATGAGTTTGGCCCAAGCCTGTGTTTTAGCGAATTATGCAGCCGGAATCGTTGTGGCTAAAGTCGGTTGTGTTCCTTGTGAAATCCAAGAACTGCGAGCCGAAATCGGCACGCTTTAGGGCTGTCTAAGCGTTAGACCTTTTGGTGCTTTCAGAGTGAAATTTATTCATTTTATTCAATCTATAAACCGCTAAAAACTGAAAAATATTAAACAGTTGCGGTTTTTATTTGGATCAGATATACCACTTTAAAATTTAAACGCTGTTGCAAGCAAGAGGAGTTGGCCTATGACGCCGATGAATTTCTATGGTTTCACACTAGAGACTTTACAAGACTATTTCAAAAAATTCGGAAAAGAAAAATTCAGAGCACAACAAGTTTACCGTTGGGTTTATGAATCACGAGTCACTGATCCTGAACAGATGACCAATTTATCCAAAGATTTTCGTGCCGAATTAAAAAATCTACTGACATTTGAATTGCCTCCCGTTTTAAAACATTTAATCAGTGTTGATGGTACGCAAAAGTTTTTATTTGATGTGAAAGATGGTAATTCCGTCGAAGCTGTGATTATTCCTTCCGAAGATCGTCTGACATTGTGTTTATCATCCGAAGTCGGCTGTAATATGGCTTGTAAATTTTGTTACACAGCTAAACAAAAATTAAAGCGCCGTTTAGATGCCAGTGAAATCGTTGGTCAGTTCATGCAAGTTCATGATGCTTTATTGAAAGAAGGCCGTGGTCGTCGAATTTCAAATATCGTTTTTATGGGTATGGGTGAACCCTTAGATAATGCCGATGAAGTTTTTAAATCCATCGACGTTTTTCATGCTCAGCAAGGGATTAATTTATCACGCAAAAAAATCACTGTATCGACTTCAGGATTAGTGCCTGAAATGTATCGTGTGGCTCAAGCGAAAGTTCGTTTGGCTGTCAGCTTGAATGGTTATAACGACGAAGTTCGTTCACAAGTCATGCCGATCAATAAAAAATATCCTTTAGCGGATTTATTAGAAGAGTGTAAACGTTATTACCGTGCTACGGGTGAAAAAATCACGATGGAATACGTTTTATTAAAAGGCGTAACGGATCAAATTGAACATGCCCGCGAAGTGGTGAAACTTTTAAGAGATGTTCCTTCTAAAATTAATATTATTCCATTTAATGAGCACCCGGGTGCTGATTTCGAACGTCCGTCAGATGAAACTGTCGAAGCCTTTCATGCTGAGTGCATGCGCTTAGGTGCGCAAGTCTTGTTAAGACGCACAATGGGGCGTGATATTTATGCTGCTTGCGGACAGTTGTCGACAAAAGAAGGTCGTGCAGAGACAATGGATATCTCAAATTCAAAAATCGGAGGAAACAATGCCAGAAGTTTTAGTGATCGGCAGCCTAGCGTATGATTCAGTCAAGACCCCATCCGGGAAAGCAGATAAAGCCTTAGGCGGATCGGCAAATTATTTTTCTGTAGCAGCCAGCAACTTTTCGAAAGTTCGTGTGGTGGGTGTTGTCGGCACAGATTATCAAGAATCTGATAAAAAAATATTATCTGATCGCGGTGTTGATTTAGCTGGTTTACAAACAGTTCCTGGTGAAACTTTTCACTGGGCAGGAACTTATGAAAACAATTTGAACGAAGCGCAAACTTTAAAAACGGAACTGAATGTTTTTGCCAGCTTTGATCCTGTTTTGCCAGAATCTTATAAAAATTCTTCGCACGTCTTTTTAGCCAATATCGATCCGGTATTGCAGTTGAAGGTTTTAAATCAGATTCAAAATCCAGTTTTTATTGGAATGGACAGCATGAATTTTTGGATTGATTCAAAACACAAAGATCTATTAGCCGTTCTTAAAAAAGTGAACATTGTATTTATCAATGAAACTGAAGCTAAAATGTTGACGCAAGAGTCGAATACAATTTCAGCTATCAAAAAAGTCGCGGAATTAGGACCTGAATTCGTCGTTGTTAAACGTGGCGAATACGGATCGACTTTGTATTCGAAAGCTCATGGATTTTTTCAATGTGCGTCTTTGCCTGTTGAAAAAGTCGTGGATCCAACCGGTGCAGGCGATAGCTTTGCGGGTGGATTCTTTGGATATGTGTCAAAGTATGTGACAGGACGTCCGTCTTGGTCAGACCTTAAAAAGGCTGTATTGGCAGGAACAGTGATGTCCAGCCAAACGATTCAGGACTTTAGTTTGAAAAAACTGATCACTGTCGATGAAAAATCGTACAATCAGCTTTTGCAAGAGCTTCATCAAATAATCTCTTTATAATACATTTTTTTGTATCATTTCAGTTAAGTTAACCTTTCGATTTACCGATAAATAATTGTGAAATTGAAGGGTTATAACTGAAATGAGTAAGTCAAAAGCACAAAATCCAACAGAAGATTTAATGGCTTCTTTAATGAAGGAGCTTAATATTTCTCCTGATGATCCGGCGTTAACTTCTGCGAATGCGGATGTGACTGAGTCGCATTTACTTTCTATTTCACCTGATGAAGAACAAATGGATGTCGATTTAGCTTCGATTTTAGGAGCGGCTTCTGCTTCAACAAACACCGAGAGTGTTGTTGTCGATTCGAACGACATTGATGTTCCCACAAGCATGCTTCCGAATATTCCAACGATGCAACCACCTGTTGTTGAATTAGCTCCAGTCTCTGAAAAAGCATCAACAACCGAAGTAACGACTCAAGAAGAAGTGGCTTCGATCGATGAAGCGATGAGTGCATTACCGCAAACGCCAGTTGCAGATGCAACCCAAGGCTTAAACACAAAATCAATTTCGAATGATAAAACAATTGCGTTAGATTCTCAGCCAGTTTTACAGCCCGAGCCGGCCTACAACTCGAATCCTGTTACAGTATCGTCTTCTGTAGATTCCGAAAAAACAGTGGCGATTGCGGGTTATTCGAATCGGGCAGATAATTTTGCGAACGATAATGTTAAAGTTTCGGTGGGTCAAACACGTGGAGCCTTTTCTTCGGGTTATGCCGCTTGGGGATCTCCGGATGCTCAGTTAGCACAAGTTGAAAATTTACGTATTGCTCAGGAAAAAATTCTTGAATTAGAAAAAGAAAATGAAAAACTCAGATCTCAGAATGATGAATTAATCGCCGCGTCCGAGATTGTTCGTGAACGCGCCGAACTATTAACATCTCAAGTTCAAGAGTTTAAAAACGACCGCGACAGTTTAGAGCAATCGTACAAAAATGAACTTAATTTAGTGCGAAATCAATACAATCGTAAAGATAATGAATTGCAAAAAGCACAAATGAAAATCGATGAATTAGATTCGCGATTGAAATTTGACATGAAGAAAATCAGAATTCGCGAGCGTGAACTTGAAAATCGCTTGGAATTAATTCGTGCCGAAAAAAATGCCTTAGTCAAAAGCAAGGATGAACAAATTCTGGATCTCAGAAGAAAACTTGACCAGCTTCAGCTCGAGGTAGAGAGTTACAGGCAGAAATGCGTCGAGTTGAATAAAATTATTGATATCAATCAAGATTCATTTAAAAGAACAACACGTGCACTTCGCTTAGCGATGGCTAATCTAGAATTGCAAGAGGAAAATAAACCGACACTTAAAAAAGCAGAATAATCATCATCATGGCTGAGGAAAAGTTACCACCGACGAAAAAAATTAAGCTGATTCTCAGTGACCTTCACTTGGGACGAGGCCGACTGTTAGAAGACGGTAGTATGAACAGTCTTGAAGAGTTTTATTATACAGAAAAGCTAGTCGAATTTATTCAATATTATTCTTCGGGTGCTTATCGTGAATATGACGTTGAAATTATTTTTAATGGTGATTTTCTAAATTTTTTGCAAGTAGACTATCGTGGGCATCATTTGACGGCGATCACCGAATCGATGTCTGTCGAAGTACTGAAATCTATTGTCAACGGACATTTACCTGTCTTTAAAGCGATGGGCGATTTTTTATCGCAGCCGCATCGAAAAATCACTTATGTCATTGGGAATCACGATCAGCCGATGATGTTTCAAGGTTGCCGAGATTACTTAGATCGCGTTATTGGTTATCCTATTCAGTATAAAAATATTGTTTATTTTGTGGATGGGATTCATGTCGAGCATGGCCACATGCACGAAGCGGCGAATCGTTTAGATCCCAGAAAGTTTTTCCTCAAACAAGGCTTACCAGAACCTATTTTGAATTTGCCTTTTGGCTCACATTTTTTTATTGAGCTGGTTTTGAAGGTGAAGGAAAAATATCCTCATGTGGATAAAATCAGACCTTTTGGCGCGATGATGCGTTGGGCGTTGATCAACGAACCGATGATTTTGTTTCAAGCGTTTATTTTACTTTTTAAATATATTTACAACATTCTGTTTTCAAATGATCAGCGTTATCGTTGGTCGCTGAAAAAATTGATCAAAATATTTCTGGAAAGTGCTATCTTTCCTGACCTGAGCAAATCAGCTAAAAGAATTTTGAATGACGAACGAGTCCATTCCGTTGTTTTTGGTCATACCCATGTTTATGAATATAAAAAATGGGGCAGCGGTAAGGAGTATTTTAACACTGGAACGTGGACTGAATTAACGTCATTGGACGTCGCTTCACTGGGTCGTATTACAAAACTGACTTACGTCTTGTTTGATTACAATGACGCGGATATTGAACCGCATGGTCGCCTCAAGGAATGGAAGGGGTTTCACCGAATTGAGGAGGATGTTGTGGTCGCATAATTTTACCAGACAGCCTTTAGACGAGTCTTGTTAAAAAGCGTCACAGTTGTCTGATAAAAATATTTCATCCATAATAACAAAGTATGTCTGATACAACCGCTGATAAAACAAGTATAGTTGCGAGTGATACTTTCAAAGGAAAGATTCGTGCCGCTGATGATGCTCCTCCGGCAGTTGTTGTATTGGTGGGGCCTCCGGGTTACGTGGGTAAGCAGTGGTTATTAACAAAGCCAGATATGACAATTGGTCGCTCGGACGGACTGGATATGACTGTTGCCGATGGTTCACTTAGCCGATCGCATGCAAAATTTATTTTAACTCCGACAGATGTACAAATCGTTGATTTAGGTTCTACGAACAAAACGTTAGTGAATGGTCAGCCTTTGCCTCCGATGGTTCCGCGACGTCTCAGTAATAATGATCAAATTAAAACAGGTAACGTTATTTTTAAATTTCTTGAAAAAGGAAATGTTGAATCTATTACGAATCAACAAATTTTCGATAAAGCCCAAAAAGATGCTTTAACAGGTGCTTTTAATAAAGGGGCGTTATTAGATAAAGGCCCTGAATCTGTGAAGCGTTCGAATGTTTTAAGCGAGCCTTTATCTGTGATTACTTTTGACATCGATTTTTTCAAAAAAATTAATGATAGCTGCGGTCACCCAGGCGGAGACTATGTTTTAAAAGAATTAGGCCAGTTGATGCATTCCAAACTGGTTCGTTCAAATGACTATTTTTCACGTTACGGTGGCGAAGAATTTGTTTTAATTTTACAAGCGACACCTATGAAAACGGCGATGGAAGTCGCTGAGCGTATTCGTTCAACTGTTGAATCACATCCGTTTATTTTTGAAGGTCGTCGTATTCCAGTGACAATCAGTATCGGTGTTTCTTCTAAAAATGCGGATGATACATGGGAATCGATGTACGACCGTGCCGATAAAGCGTTGTACTCAAGCAAACAAAACGGACGCAACCGAGTGACACAGGCGGCATGAGTTCGCAAGCCGTCGATTTTTTTAATCCATTAACTCCTCACGAAGGTCAATCCATCCTAAAAAATTGCGTCCTCGAGCAAACTATGTTTGCAATCGCCATTGATATTCAAGGCACTCAAGCTGTAATCAACACGCAAATTGATAATCGTTTATTAGCCAATCGATTCTATTTAACTTTCGCGACACATCATCCAGTTGAAGGCCGTACAGGATCTTTTAGCTTTAAACTGGGAACACGTATTTTCTTTTTTAAATCAGATATTTTAAAAGACAACAAAGGCTATTATATCGCGGATAATATGACGATTTATGAATTACGTCGTCGTCGTCATGAAAGATTTATTTTGCCGAAAGATTTCAGTCAGAATTGTACGATCTTTGACGACAAAGCCAAAGACACGAAGTTGAACGCTTATATTGTGGATATTTCGCTTTCAGGAATTCGTTTATACATTCGAGCGCAAAGTCCCGAGTACAAGGTGGGGAGCCGGATTTCCTTTTCTTTTCAAATTGAAAAGCGTGGTGAAATATTGGCCCTAGGAACCGTTCGTTTTGCCAAGATAGATCAGTATGGATTTCAAACATTGGGTATCGAGTTCGTTAATACGACGCCTCTTTTTCAAAATAAAGTGCAAAACGTCTGTGACGATTTGCAAAGAAACCTCAGTGTACGGCTTAAAATCTCTTAGAAGCTGTCCTATAAGATAAATTTATATCAATCATTAATAATTTAAAATAATTAAACAATTTCAATATGTTATGTCAATATGGCTCCACTCGGTCGGCATGCCGATTGCTGAATAATTCTACAAGATCATGACGACGCTGGAGGGGGGACCAGACGTCAACCACCGTGAAAAATAATCAAAATAATTAACGAATTTTTTAACCGAACGAGGACAGGAGAATGTCTATGAAAAGAGAAATCAATCAAAGTCAGGTTTCAACGACAGTTGAAAAAACTGATTTTCAGTTGATTGAAGAAGTTCAAAGGGGTCAAAGAGCTTCTTTCTCAGAACTCGTGAAACGGCATCAAAGAGGATTACTACGGTTGAGTATGAGGTTTATGAAAGACTTGGATTGTGCACAGGACGTTGTACAAGAAGCATTTATCAAAGCTTATGAAAAACTAAGCTTATTCGAAGGTCGATCTAGCTTTAAGAGTTGGCTCTATCAAATAGCTGTGAATACAGCTAAGAACAAACTCAGAGAAAATCGACATCAGTTTTCAGACATCGAAGATGTTTCAATCGGCATCGAAGCCACAGCAGAAAAAAATTTAGTTCATCAAGCCGTTGGCGAAATTTTGCAACGTGAAGTCGATCAACTTCCGTTCAAGCAAAAAACCGCATTGGTTCTGAGAGTCTATGAGGATCTGAGCTTTGCGGAAATCGCGCAGATTATGGAGTGTCCATATGATACTGCCAAGGCGAATTACAGACATGCTTTGATGAAATTAAAAGAAACTTTTGAAACTAAAACAGAGCTACGATCTTGGACAAACGAGATCGGCGGGATCTTTACAGAGCTCAACACAAAATATGCGGAGGTCGAATGACAAAAAACAGTTCAGTTACTCAAATTGCAAAAGCATCTCATGAATCTTTGACGGATTCATTGTTGACGCAGAAATTGAAAAAAATGGATTCAGTTGAGCTTCCCATGGATGAAAACTTTTTCGATCAAATGCATGATCAAATTATGCAGGCTGTAGAAAAAACAGAAATCAAGCAACTGAATCGCTGGGCGAAAACTTGGGTTTTCTTAGAAACGCGCGCCAAGTATTATCAACACGCAGGTATCAAAGCGACAAAGGCCTTGTTTGTTTTAGCAGTTGTCAGCCTTAGCTATGGTTTAGGTGCGACAAGTGTTGCGATGTTTGAAAAAGCCCACGAGCAACAAATTACTAAAAACAAAGATGTTATTTTGAAACAAGCGATTCAGTCACCGGTTGAATGGGCTGAACTAGCTGCGGTGGGACAAAATGACATGGACTTGTACGCTGAAATTCTGAATGAAAAAATCCAACGATTGGGTTTAGAATCAGAAGTCATTAAAAACGAATTATAACCCAGTTCAGAACAGGGACGTTCTTGACTAGACCTTGTTAAAATCTTCATTTCCGTTCATAATAAATTCATGTTTTTCGGCATGAATACAATATATCAAAAAATTTGTTTTCTCTTTATCTTATTCATGTTTTCGTCTGTTCAAGCGCAAAAAAATTCCAGAAATTCAATCGAAGATATTTTTATTTGGAAGGTCAGCGACGAATTGCAATTAACTGCAAAACAAGAAAAACAATTTTCTGAAATTCATAAATCGTTAAACTCAAAAAAATTAATTTTGACAGACTCTCAAGCTCAGTTGGTGAAGTTGCTGGGCCAAAAGCCCATTTCAGATTCAGATTTAAAAAAATATTTACAAAGCTATCGCCAAAATATTCTGCAGCTTAATGAAATTTCTCAGCAAGAATTTGACCAAACTCGCAAAGCGCTGGGCGATAAAAAAATGAGCGAATATTTAGTTTTCAAACAAGAGCTTGCAGAAAAGTTCAAATCACTTTTGGTTGATCAGAAAAGCAAATCCAAAGAAGTCGATGGCAAAAAAACTTCCGAGCTGGCAGCTCCAGCTGTTATCGAAGAGAAATAGCTATTGGGGATCGCCGTTGCTCGTAAATGGAATTTGATAAAAAGATTGCTTGTACATGTCTCGATTGACTTCATAGACAGCGCCCACATCGTAAATATCAGAATTATTTAACACGCGGACATAAATCCACTGTCCGACTTGAATAGGATTCGCAGACAACCTGGCTGTGCCTGAAAAACTGGGATTGCCGCCACCGTCGTGAACCATAATTCTTTCTTCGCCGTTTTGAAGTTTCGCAAAATCATAATTATAATTTTGCGCGGATTTAGCTTGTTCGTACTCAGCATCGCTTAACGGTGCTGTTCGTGTGGGAGGCGATCCTAGCTTGACGGCAACAGCGTATTTGACGCTTTGAGGAAGGAATCCAGTCAGACTAAAAAAAGTAGTTCCGCGCGGGATATAAACTTTGAATTGGTGTTGATAGGTATAACCCTTCAAACTAAAACCAAAGCCACCGTTGACGGTATCGCATTCTGATCGCAGTTCGGGATATCCAATAACACAACCAGGTGTTCCCGCAGGAGGATATTGATTTTTAAAACCAATCAAAGGTTCTGTGCGCACTGAATAATAGTTTCCGTTTGAATCGACGCCAGAGGATTTTGCGTGAGTCAGCGAATTTTGATGTAATGATATAAACGAAGGATCGGATGCTCCGCTATTTGCAGAATGAGGGCTTGGTGTCGGAAGCGGAGTCGGGGTTGGCGACGGAGCAGGTGATGGACTGTTCGAGCTGATGACATTGACCTGAATAGAATTCGAACAAGTCACTTGTCCCTGAGTGGTTTGGCCATACACAAGACAACTGTAAGAGCCTAAGCTGAGGTTTTGTATTGATAAGTTAATAGGGCTTGCAGAGATATTTGTAGTCAGAAAAACTTGAGACTGCTGATTGCACGAATAATCGAAAGAGTTAAATTGTCCTGAATATTGAATACGAAAACTCAGTGACTCGCCCAAGTTTAACTGTGAAGGAGAAATTTGTACAAGCTGACAGCTGGATCGCAATTGACCATTATCTGGAGTTGAAGTCAGTGATTGCTGAGTATTTATTTTATCAAAATTTGATGAATTGTATTTAGAACAATTTGTAAAATTCAAAAGCAGGACTGCAAAAAATGGAGGAATTAGCCACAAACGATTGGTCATGTCGACTTATCGGTTGAGCCCCAATAAAATGAAGTGGAAGTGTTTTGTTATGAGACGACTATTCCCAGCTTTTTTTAATTTCTTCGGGGCTCATTCGGGGCCATGAATACAGAGATTTATTTTTGTCCATTTCGTGATAAATCACAGATTGTAAAATGCTTTTTAAATGTGGAATGAGATCTTGGGGTAAAGACTTTTTTTCGATTCCATTGGTCATAGCCCTGACGGGGAGGCCTTTGTCAAAATCGACGGACATTAAAAAATGGGGGCCGAACATCGGAGCCCCATTCCATGATGTTCCTGTGTAAATATTTTTAACAGAACTGCCATCGTGGAATTCAATATCAATTTCAATCGCATTTCTGTTTCGTCGAGAACCCATTCCGTACCGCGTGTGCGTAGAAATTGTTTTAACTGAATTAAAAAATTTTTTTAAATTTTCATCCGTTTGGGGCGGTAAAGTTTTTTTATCAGATAAACCAGCATACTTTTGATACATTTCTAGTTGTTGTTGGCTGATCATTTCAACCAATTTAGGATTAGAAACAGTTTTTTGATCGAATTCATTGAAAGCAGATTGTGGCCAAACGAAATAGCTTAGGGCGGCACCAAAGATCAAAGTGAATACGACAATCGCAGTTAAGGAAACTATTTTTTTATTTTGGTCCATGGTGGCGCTAGCTCCTATAATTTTTTGAGATCTTCTTGCGGATTATCCGATTTTTCTAATTTTTTAATCACTTCAATGAACTGAACCAAGTCCTTGTTGTATTTTTCATAGATGATTTCAAAGTCATCTAGATTCTCCATATAGGTTTTATATAAACCCATTCGAGCATTGTTCATGGGTTCTTTAGTGAATTTGTCATAGGCATTTGTTTTTAACAAAGGTTTTAAATCTGTTTCAAATCGTGTAATGACTTCCTGTAAGCGTTTTTGTCGTAAAGTTTCATCGCTTGAAGATTTGTTGTTTTGGTACCATTTATCTAATTCATTGATTTCGTTTGTAATAAATTTTGAAAATTTTTGATCATCTTGATTTTCCTCGGCAATTAATTTCAAAGTCGCCGAGTTTTCACCTTCGAGTTCTTTGTAAAAAATTTCAGTGCCCTTGTTGCCAATAAAGACGGCTAGTCGTTCATTAAAATCAGAATTGCTTTTAATGTAAATTGTGGTGTGTACAAGTTCATGGATAATTGTATTAACTAGGTCATGATCTTTGTATCGGAGCATCGATGATAAAAGTGAATCTTGGAACCATCCCATGGTTGAATAGGCTGAGACACCTCGCATATAGGAATCATATCCTGCGGCTTCCATTTTTTCTTTTTCTTGTTTGGCTTCGATTTCGTTGAAATATCCTTTGTAAGGCATGGCTCCAATGATGGGATATTTCCATTCATAGTTTTTCATTTCCCATTTTTCGGCGGCATTCACCACCCAAGTGACGTAAGGTCTTTTTAAATCAATGTAGGTGCTATAGTTTTCAGTGCGCTTGAGTTTTAATTTTTCAAAAGCAAAAACACGCGCTTTTTGAGATAGGTTTATTTTTCGTTTTTGATCGGCTGATAAATCAGGACGTTGAAAGGCTTCGGTAATGGATATGCGCGAAGCCATCATGGAAAATTGATTGTGTCCAGATTTGATGTAATAGCCTAATTGGCAACTGCTCAGTAACAGTGTTGAAAGTAAAAATATTTTTTTCATTATAGAAACCAGGAAACGCCGACTTTAAAGGAGGTGTCATCGGTATTGGATCCGTCATCCAAAGGAGTGTTCCAGACATCGTATCCCAATTTGATTGAAAACTTTTCGGTCATTTTGAATTTCAATCCCACGCCATAACTAGGGGCGATACCGTCTTTGGTAGGAATATCGATCACATCTGCATTGACGTATTTAATTTGTTTTTTCTTGGCGATATATGCAGCACCGCCCTTGATATAAGGTTGAAACGAACTGCGCTGGTCTGTCAGCACGAAAATCAGATCAGCACCTGTGATTTGACTGGATTGCTGAACTGTTCGTGTGGTGTTGGAATCTGATTCCTGAGATTCGTAAAATTGATCTGTGTAGCTGAGCTCCAGAGCCAGTTTTTCTAGAAAATACAAAGACACGCTGGCTGATTTTGAATCGGATTGATAATAGTTGGTCGCATTGAAAGTTTTTTTAGAATAACTATAGGACACTCCCAGCTCGGTCATTAAAGCAAAAGTGGGTAGCGAAAATAAAAGAGTTGCAAAGAGTAAGGCCATTTTTTTCATACTCTTATTTTAGATGGATTTAGCTGAATTTACCTCACGTGAACGCTAATTCTGTACTTTAGACGAATAGTTCCGTCCGCCTCGACTTTGGCCTTTGGCGGATTCGGAAAAAACTGAGCCTCATAAAAGGCTCGAACAGCATCTTGATCGAATAAAGGAAAGCCGGAAGGTTTCATGGTCAAGACCTTCTGGACTTCGCCGCGCGCATTCAAAATAATTTCCAGTTCGGTGCGCCAGACTAAACCGGACAGTTTCTGTTTGGTATCCAGCGATAAACGGTTCCAAGTTTTTTCTAAATTTTGAACCCAGCGAATGTAAAAAGCTTCAGCGATACGATTATAAAATGAAGCATAAATGTGTGCGTCCGTATTCAAATTAGTGACATCACCCATTGCGATATCGTTAGGTAATTGGTGTTGATACTGCGAAGTTGAATTTGAGCGCTGCGTGTTTCGCAAGGCTTGATTGAATTCAAGGCCATTGGGATCGAATGAGTCATTTTTTTGTTGGGGCTTGTTGTTTTTTTCCGTGGATCCTGAATTGTTATTCACACCCAATTTTTCAACTCGTGTTTGTTTTTCATAACGACGTTTTTCTTCAGAAAAAAAATCAGCTGGTTTGTCGTTATCAATGGCCGGCGTATTTTGATCAGGTTGGGTGACAATTGGTTTGGTTGAATTTCTTTTATCAACTTCAGTGGTCTCGATCGGATAGAACTCGATCAGTTCGTCCGGGGGGCTCCAATGAATTGGATTGGGGATGCGCTGGATGACGATATATTGGCTCAGATGCAGCAATAGGCTTAGGACTAAAGCAATATAAATTTTATTTTTGGTCATAGTCGGGCCTAAAGTGTCTCATTTTAGAACCTCATTTTCATCTCAAGTTAAGACAAAAATCAACCGATATGATCAGTATTGGGGGCGTAAAAATGAGCAAAGTTATTAGTTTAATGCCACGTCTTAAAACAGTGGCACAGCAGCATTCAGAGACGCAATTACAAACTGAGGTTTTAGAATTAGAATCCGAACGTAAAAAAATGTTATTTCACGAGCGTCGCCAAGTAAAAAGAACTTTGTTGTCCGAGTTCGTGAGCGCAATGGTCGTATTGCCTGAAAAAGGTCTTTTGAAAGTGTCATTGTATGATATTTCCGAAGACGGCGTGGCCTTTGAAATGGATTTGATGGAAGGTCAGTTCAAAGTGGGCGAGGAAATCTTGATGCGCGTTTATTTGAATCAAAAAACTTATTTTCCAGTTCCCGTCGTGATCAAGCACGTGACTCCGGATCAAGAAACGGGCACTTGCCGTCATGGTACCGAGTATATGAAGGGACAAATTCATGATGTGGCGCTTCAGCATTTTGTGAAGTTCATCGAGTCGGCTGGTGAGGGTCTGAAGAAAGACAACGGCGATTTATTGACTCATCATCGAACTTCTTAATTCCACATTATTTTCAATCTAATTAGGTGACAACTCTTCTTGCTTATTGTCGAATATAAGCAGCGCATGGATTTGCGCAGCAGACAATAACAGTGTTTGCGCAGCAGACAATAACAAGGAGAAGTTCATTGGCAGCATCTGGTGGTAACTCAACAAAACCAAAACGTAGAAAAGTTGTTCTTGATACAAACGTTATTCTTTTTGATGCGTTTGCGCTCTTAAAGTTTGGCGATGCGGATATTCATATCCCTTTTGCTGTTATTGAAGAAGTAGATAAGTTCAAGCGCGATCAAGGCGAAAACGGTCGAAATGCTCGTCAGTTCAGTCGATTTGTCGATGTTCTTCGTAGTAAAGGCAGCCTTGCCAATGGTGTCCAGATTGATAATCATGAGTCTTATGTTTACATTACAACAGATATTGGTTTTTCGGGTTTAGGAACAGATCTCGATCAATCCAAAGCGGATAATCGAATTTTATCAACAGCCTTAGCTTTGCAAAAGCAGCATCCACGTTTCAAAGTCGAATTGATCTCGAAAGATATTAATCTCAGAATTAAGGCCGATGTTTACGGTATCTATGCAACGGATTACGATAATTCCGATGTGAATCAAGAAGATCTTTATGAAGGTTATCTTGAAATTGAAGTGAACCCACAAGACATTGATACTTTTTATCGTGACAAAAAAGTCGTTGTTGATCACAAGCTGTATGTGAATCAATATGTGATCCTCAAAGATAAATCGAACCCTAATCACTCTGCGATTGGCCGTTTTTCAGGAACTGAAAAAGCCATCGTTCCATTGATCAGCCCTCCGGATAGTATCTGGGGAATTCATGCTCGTAACGTCGAGCAAAGCTTTGCCTTAGACGCGCTTTTAAGTGACGACATCAAAATGGTTTCGTTGGTTGGTAAAGCGGGAACAGGTAAAACTTTATTGGCCATTGCTGCGGGATTATTTAAAACTTTAGATGAAGGTCGCTATCAAAGATTACTCGTTTCTCGTCCGATTTTCCCTATGGGTCGCGATATTGGTTATTTACCAGGGGATATTGAGCAAAAATTAAACCCTTGGATGCAGCCTATTTTTGATAACGTTGAATTTTTAATGGGTGCTGATAAAAAAGCAGCAGGCCGAGCACAAGAATTGATTAATCAAGGTATGCTGAATATCGAGCCGCTGACTTATATTCGTGGTCGTAGTATTCCAAAGCAATATTTAATTGTCGATGAAGCTCAAAACTTAACTCCTCATGAAATTAAAACAATTGTAACGCGCGCAGGTAGCGGAACGAAAATTGTGCTCACTGGTGACGTTTACCAAATTGACAATCCGTATGTGGATTCTGCCAATTCGGGATTGACTCACGCAGTAGAACGTTTCAAAGGACAAGAAATTGCGGCCCATGTCACATTAACTAAGGGTGAGCGTTCTGCGCTTGCAGAGTTGGCTGCAAACATATTATAAAATGATATGACTATTGCTGATGAAAAATTACTTACTCAAATAGATGTTGGCTTTAAGGCCTCTGAAACTGTCCGAATCACTGATAAAATGGTTCGGCAGTTTGCAGAAATGTCCGGAGATTTTAATCCGATTCACTTGGATGATGAATTCGCATCTAAAACTCGTTTTAAAAAAAGAATTGCTCATGGAATGATTTTGGGAGCACTGGTCTCTCGATTTTTAAATGAGAAAATCGGTGCTGGTGGTATTTACCTAGCACAAACCCTCAAGTTTTCAAATCCCGTCTATATCGACGAAGAAATCACTTTTGAACTGGAAATCATCAAACTTCATAAGACTCGTGGATTTGGCATTGTCGAAACGACAGCCAAGAAAAGCACAGGAGAATTTGTTATGAAGGGTGAAGCTACAATTATGTTGGCCTATGGAATCAAAGACTGACGCCCCATTTTTTGTTTCGCAAAACTTTCAAGATTTGCTTTTAAAAAACCACATTGGTTTTTGGGAAATTGATTTTAGAACATCTGAAATTCAATTTGATTTAGGAATTCGACAATTGTACGAATTGGACCCCAGTTTTGTAAAGGCGACTTTGACAAATTGGTATGGACTGGTTCATCCCGAAGAAGTTCAGCGTCTGATGGAAATGATGGCGGCCGTATCTGCTGATAAAATTGAATATGATACGACCTTTCGAATTTGTACTCCGAACGGGCGTGTTAAATACGTTCAAGCCTCGGGTACAAAAATCAAAGACAGTTCAGGTCAGGTTATTAAATTAATTGGACTGAATTGGGATATGACAGAGGCTAAAACCTATCAAAAACTTTTGATAGAACAGTCCAAAATGGCTTCATTAGGCGAAGTGACTTCAGGGATGGCCCATGAAATTAATAATCCACTCAGTATTGTCAAAGGTCGTGCGACTTTATTAAAAGAAAAAATCAAAAGTAAAAATGTCTCCGAAGAAAAGTTACTCAGTGATTTGGAAGCGATCGAAAAAAATGCCGCTCGAATTGAAAAAATAATTCAGTCATTGAATTCATTTTCACGTCGTCATGCTAACAGTCCTTCTGAAAAAGTTTCTGTATTGAAAATTGCCGAAGAAGCTTTTGAAATCTTGAAAGACAAGCTGACCAAAGAAGGAATCAAATTCAGTATTAATGCCCAAGAAGGTTTAGATCACAACCAAACAGTGATGGCTAAGTCTGCGGAAATCATTCAAGCATTGATTAATTTATTAAATAATTCTTTTGAAGCGATTAAAAATTTGAAAGAAAAGTGGATTAAAATTGATTTGCGTGACCACGGTAACCGAGTCGAAATTGCCGTCATAGATTCAGGATCAGGTATTCATCCTGATGTGGCTTCTAGAATGATGGAACCTTTTTTTACGACCAAGCCAACCGGTCAAGCGCACGGCTTGGGTCTTAGTATTGCTGTTCAATTGCTGCAAGCGCACGAAGCCCAGCTGGAGTATGTGCCGACTGGACCGCATACTGAGTTCGTCATTAGTTTTAAGAAATTATAAATATTCGATTAAATATTTTTTGATTTTTGAATTAAAATCCTCGATGGTGATTGGCTTTTGAATTTCCTTTTCAAGAGAAGTCATCACTGATGATTTATATCCGCAGGGGTTAATACCGACAAAAGCGGTGGGATCATTTAAAATATTCACTGCGACGCCATGATAAGTAATCCATTTTTTAACTGCAATTCCCAAAGACGCAATTTTTCGATCTTGGATCCAAACACCGGTATCGCTCAGTTCTGTTTTATCATCACTAGAAGTTTTACCACGACTTTGAATTCCAAATTCATTCAGCGTTAGTACAACACAATTTTCCAGGTCGCGAATAAAGCCACGCACTTCTTGTGGGCCGCGATTTTTTCGTGCGGGGCGGATGTTCAAGATTGGGTAAATAACAGCCTGCGAAGGTCCATGATACGTGGCGCGTCCTCCACGACTGACTTCTAATGTTTCACCTTGCCATCCCATCAAATCATGCGGTTCAGTTTGTCGTCCTAATGTGACAATCGCAGGATGAGAGCAAAATAAAATGTACCCAGGATGTTCGGAGTCTGCCATTAAATGGTCGACGCACTTTAATTGCTCGTTCAAAGCAGTTTGATAATCGATCAGACCTAAGTCGATAAAAACAGGAGCCTTCATAGCGTTTATATCTCATAATGACACATCAAAGACTAGAATTAATTTTTTTTAATGATGAATTAATACGCTTATAAGCTGTTCTGGTTATCCTGAGTCTACAACAAAAGGAGAAAACATGAAAACTTTAATCATGTCATTCATTACATTATCAACAGTGGTTGTTTTTGCTCAAGGTGGTTCGACAACCGGTAAAGAAGAATTAAAAAAGGACGCACAGGCTGTGAACGTCGCCTGCCAAGAAGAAGCCAAGGCCGCTGGTTGCGAAGGCAAAGAAGTCGGTAAGGGCTTATTAAAATGCGTGCGTGAATACAGAAAGGCCAACAAAGAATTCAAAGTCTCTGATGGCTGTAAAGACGCCCTTAAGGAATTAAGAGCTGAAAGAAAAAAACACAAAGCTGAAAAGTAATCAGCTGTAATAAAATAGATACATTTAAAAATTATAACCAAGGCTGATCTTTAAAAAAGACAGTCTTGGAAAATAAGAAATTGTATCAACAGCTTTTCTTATTTTATCTTGTTCGTCAGTTGAAGTTGTTTGAGCCTCTAAATAAGGGGCTTCCTTTTTAATAACATAGATTGGTTGTGAAATTGAAAACCAATCTATGCCCAGGCTGAAATTCGTTTTAAAATACCAGCGATGTCCGACTCCAAAATCGATTCCGATACTGCGGATATCAATCAAATCAATATTAGGAATGACATTCCCAGGAATCAGCCAGTTTAAAAAATCGGGCCCGATGGTCGCATCAAATGAAATATAACTTATTCCCCAATACCAATTAAAATTAGATTGTTCTTTGAAATTTCTTTTCAAAAAAGAAATCCGTTCATCTTGGATTTTTCCTAAATCAGTGATCAGCATAGGAACAGACAACGAGCCTTTTAAATATTGAGCCTCGTATTGTTCAAATCCATCGGCTGTTGTCCAGTGAAATGAAACGCCTTTTTTCGAGGGAATTAGCAAATCAATAGGGGCGTAATGTCCATAGATGCCCCAGTTGTAATTGGATCTTCTGTCGGCAGATTCGTTTGTTTTGTCTTCGATTTGGACTTGAGCTTCTTTGGATTTATTTTTGATATAATCAACAGATTGATTCAGCCCTTTTTTAGTGGATTCAAGAGCTTGATCCAGAAATGAATTTTTTGGCTGGGAAGCAGTTTCTTCGGCGACAGAGAAATGGGTCAGTCCTAAGCAAAGTATGAATAAAATCAAAATTTTCATAAAATCTCCGTCTAAAAAAAAGCCCTTATTGTAGATAAGGGCTTTGATTTGAACTTAATAAGGATCACGTTCATTAGATTTAAGCGTGAGCCGATTTATTCGCGCCACCTAAAGGCTTTTGAATAATGTGGATAGCATGTCCTAATGTGGCTTCAGCGGCTTCCATCATCGTTTCGCCCAATGTCGGGTGCGGATGAATCGTTAACGCTAAATCTTCAAGACGTGCGCCCATTTCAATTGCAAGGACGGCTTCAGAAATTAAATTCGAAGCTTCTGGGCCTACGATATGAACGCCTAATAAAACATGTGTTTTTTTATCGGCGATCATTTTAACGAAACCATCTGTTTCGCTCATGCTGACGGCGCGACCGTTGGCTGCGAATGGAAATTTAGAAATTAATAAATCATTAAATCCTTTGGCTTTACATTCGGCTTCGGTCATACCTGCTGCTGCGATTTCTGGATCAGTAAATACAACAGCTGGGACAGTCTTGGCATCGTAAACGCGGTTTTGACCGGATAAAATTTCTGCAACCATCACGCCCTCATAAGAAGCCTTATGAGCCAACATCGGTTGACCACAGATATCACCAATCGCAAAAATATTTGAAACATTCGTACGGCGTTGCGCATCGACTTTGATAAAGCCACGTTCATCGACAGCGATTCCAGCAGCTTTTAAATTGGCCTGATCGCCATTCGGACGACGTCCCACAGTCACAAGCACTTTGTCGACAACGATTTTTTCATCTTTGCCAGCCACTTCAAAAGTGACTTCATAGCCGCTGGATGTTTTTTTCTGACCTTTGGCTTTAGCACCATATTTAAATTGAATTCCTGCTTTTTCAGCTTTGCGAGTCACAACCTGAGCGCACTCTGGATCAACGACGCCCGCTAATAAAGAAGTATTGGCTTCGATCACTGTGACTTCAGTGCCTAATTTACGTAAATAAGAAGAAATTTCTAAACCGATATAGCCGCCGCCAATCACAGCGACGCGTTTTGGAATTTGATCAAACGCCAACGCGCCTGTGGATGAGCAAATATCTTTTTCATCAAATGGAAAACCGGGGATTTCAATCGGACGTGAACCTGTTGCTACGATAAAGTATTTCGCTGTCACAGATTCAGTTCCTGTCGAAGATTTAACATTGATTTCTTTGGCTGTTTTGAATTCAGCATTGCCTTTCACAACAGTGACGGAATTTCCTTTTAATAATTGATTCACACCACCAGACATTTTATCGCAAACGGATTGTTTCCATTTAACTAATGTCTTCATGTCGACATCAATGCCACCTTTGATATTTAAACCCATCGTTTTGAAATCATGCTGGGCTTTATGTAAAAGGTGAGTCGCTGTGATCATTGCTTTTGACGGAATACAGCCGACATTTAAACAAACGCCACCTAAAGCTTCACGTTCGATAATAGCTGTTTTAAAACCCAACTGCGCCGAGCGAATAGCTGCGACATAACCACCGGGACCAGATCCAATAACAACAACATCAAAATTTTGCATAAATTAATTCATCCCCATCATAAGAACTCCCGGATTTTGAATTTTCTGGAAGAAAGATTTCAAGAAATTCGCAGCCACAGCGCCATCAATCAAGCGGTGATCCGCTGTGATTGTGTAATTCATCGATTTGATAAAACCGATTGAACCATCGGCTTTAAGAATTGGTTTGTCGGAAATTTTATACATACCCAGGATAGCAACTTCTGGATGATTGATGATCGGTGTAGCGTATGTTCCGCCCACTGAACCAATATTTGTAATCGTGATTGTTGCACCCTTCATTTCGTCGGGTTTTAATTTGCCGTCACGAGCTCGTTTTGATAAATCCAAAATTTCTTTTGAAATTTCTAAAA
>Ga0255180_1000213_pt1 | contig 24097 bp, 30 predicted proteins | sample Atl_Colum_RepB_8_FD_189933 | JGI IMG/M metagenome (GOLD analysis project Ga0255180, IMG submission 189933) | Freshwater microbial communities from Altamaha River, Georgia, United States - Atl_Colum_RepB_8d | ecosystem: Environmental > Aquatic > Freshwater > River | place: USA: Georgia... | reverse complement strand
TTATGATAATAAATTGTAATTTTGAAGTATCCTTAGTAAAACAATTAAAAGATATTTCAACAGAATTTGGAATTATAGGTTATTGTGATGAAAAACATACAAGTATATATAATTTAGATTATATTTTATATAAACCTGTAAATAAAATAAAATTATTAAGCACTATTTACACTATGTTATCAAAAGATGATGTGTCTATGTATAGTTTAAATATATTAGAAGATGAAAAACAAAAAAACACAAAAGATATGAAAATATTGATTGCTGAAGATATACATTATAATTTAGAATTACTCGATAATATGGTTAGACAACTTGGATATAACAATATAGACAAAGCAAAAGATGGTGAAGAAGCTATAAATTTGTTAAAAGAAAAATCATATGATATACTTATACTTGATTTAAAAATGCCTAAAAAAGATGGTTTTGAAGTTGCAGAATATATAAAAAAGAATAATATTAAAGATATTAAAATATGTATATTGACAGCTTCTGTATTAGAAAACGATAAAATAAAATGTAAAAATCTTGGTATAAAATATTTTTTATTGAAACCTGTTAATATGAACCATCTTAAGATGGTTTTGAAAAAAATTAATGATTAATAAAATAGGTTGATTTTTTGATTAAATGCTTATTTTAATAATACTTTTTATTATTAAAATCAAGTTGATTTTTATTTTTAGTATAAATTTGATTTTTTATAAAGTAATTAAATATAAATTAAAAATGTCAAGTATTACACAATATATAGAATATAGTATAGATAGTTTTATAGAACAAATATCTTTAAAATCTGGAATTAAAAAAAACGAATTGAAACAATTATGGATGAATAATGAAAAACTAAATGATAACTATGATGAAACAATTTTATTTGGGCGTTTTACAAATTTTAAAAATATGTATTTAAGTGACGAAGAATTAATAAGAAATGGTTTAAAAATTAGACATCAAAATACTCCTGAAGACATAAGTGAAAATATAACAAAATTTATAATAAGAAAATATGAACAAGATAAAAGCTGTGTATGGTGTAAAGGTGTTGATAAAAAATATCGATTATCAGGAGATTTATATTCAAATAAATATCAAAAAACAGTATCAATTGAGGTAAAATCATTTACATCAAACGGTCCTTCGCAATTTGGCCCAGATAAAAAATTCGACGTGTTATACTTTTTAGATTTGAGAAAATGGTTAGATAATGAAATTGTATTGTGGAAAGTAAATTTAAATTATGCATCTAATGAATTTAAAAATATAAAAGTGAATAAACAACAGACTATGGGAGAACAAATACTTCAAGGACGAAGACCTCATATAAGTTGGGATAGTTTTTATCCCCAAATATCTGATTTTTGTGAAAAAATTTATCAAGGTTCATTTGAAAATATATTTTAATTTTTTCAATTATTATTATTATCATATAAGTCTTGTAATACGATTTGCTATAAGAGAAACAACAGGTATTGATACAGCATTTCCTGCCAAACAATACAATTTACTTGTAGATATATCTGGTAATTTATAATCATTAGGAAACCCTTGTAAATTAAAACATTCTCTTGGCGTAAGCTTACGAATTCCTTTATCATCCAAAATTATTGGTACGTTATGTCCTCCACTGCCCATATTTGCTGTTAATGTAGGACAAACGTTGTTTTTGTTTTCTCTTACGTAATATCTTCTGTATTGATATATAGTATTCGTTGATATATGTTTTATTACATTTTTTTGCAGTTTATTGTATATAACTGACGAATTATCGTAATAAAATTTTTCAGGTATATTTTTTTCAAGAAATTCTGATATAGATTTTAACTGTAATTCTGGGAAATCAAACTCGAAATTATCACATATAATTTTATCTTTAAAACAAACAATATATATTCTTTCTCTATTCTGTGGTATTCCTGTTATTTTACATGTATTTAATATAGAAAATTTAATATAGTAATTTAGTTTTTCTAAATTTTCTATAATTATTTTAAATGTTTTTCCCTTATCATGAGTTTGTAAGTTTTTAACATTTTCCAATATAACTATACTAGGATTATTATTTTTAATTATAGATAATATTTTCCAAAAGACATTACTTCTTTCATCATCAAAACCTTTTTGTTTACCAGCAATGCTAAATGGTTGACATGGAAACCCTGCTGTTAATATATCCGATTTTGGAATATTATTATCTTTGATATCAATTAAATTTTGTTTTGTTAATTTAATTACATTGTTTAGATTAAATATTTCTTCTGAACTATCTAATATATCATTCGCAAAAACAGTCTTTACATTTCCAGTTTGATGAAACGCGTAAGAAAAAGCACCTGTTCCACTAAATAAATCAACTAGTGTGTATTTGTTTTTTTCGTTCGAACTTATCGAATAGGAGAAATTATTATCCCATAACATTTTTAGTTCATGTTTTTTTATTCCACATTTTAAAGATATTTCTTCTATAAAACTATCTATAATATAGGTAATCGTGCTTTCCATTTTTATTTTAATAATAAACAGTATTATTAAAATCAATTTATATTTTTTACACACGCATTGTATTGTTAACTATATAAAAGAAAAATGTTAGTAGTTCAACAACAGAACAGTATTAGAATTATTATATGAAAATATAGCACAAAATGAGTAAATTAAAAAAATGAAATAACATCCTATAGTTTATAATTTTTTATCAACATAAACAAGATATTTAAATGATTGAAGTTGAGTTACAACATCTGCTAAATCATCTTTTTTTTTAGCATTTGTAAGCTTATCTAAAATATCTATTTCTCCTCTGTTATTTAATATTTCAATTGCCTGATTTACACTCCATTTTTTTCTTTGTGTTTTTTCCATTGCTTTCCATCTTTTTTTCCCGCTTTTATAAGGTTGTCCTTCGACTTTAGGTGCACCTAAAACTTGTGTTTTATGAAAAGCGGGAAACTCAATTACACTCTTAAATCTTCCGTATTTAAAAGTAAAATATGAATAACAATGTTGTGCTAATTTAACAGCCATTTTGTTTAATTTTTTTCCAAATGACATTTGTTCTTCAATTACAAAAGCATCACAACTATCCCATATTTCAACATATTTATCTAAAACATCAATCATATTATGAAATGTTTCTGGATCCAACTTCTTTGTAGGATCGCAATTATATGTTAAATCAACATTGGCATGAAGTATAATTTTACCATTTGAATAAACTTGTTCTAGAACATCTTCCATTTCTTTAGTAGATGTTCCATCTTCTTTGTATCTTTTATTTAAAGGTATATTTACAACCTTTAATAATTCTTTTTTATTAAATTCTTCAACACAGAATGAAAAATTTTTTTTACCAATATCAATACTACAAATACGTGTCATATTTTTTATAAAAATATAATTATATTTATAAATAAATAATAATGTCAACGAATTCGTCTTCATTAGGAAGTGAAATATACAATGACACTGCTGATTTTGGTAAATTATGGGTTCTTATATCAGCTATAATAGGTTCTATAATAGCAATAGTAATGATTATTATAGGTATATATATTTTAGCATCAAAAAATAATAACACTAAGATTTCAGCAACTATAACAAAAATAAACAACGACGCAACAGGTATATGTGACACCAAAGATTTAAATTGTACTATAACTGTAAGTTATATATATAATAATATTGAGCAAACTAAAAATATATCTAAACCAAACAGTGTACAGGTATATAAAGTTGGAGATACAATAGATGTATATGTTAATAATAATGGTTCAGTATCAGGTGATCAAAATACCCCTCCTAAAATAATGGGAGGGGTGTTAATAATAATTGCTTTAATTATATTGGCAAGTTCTTGGTTCTGGTATTGGGCTTCTAAAAAATACAAAGTGGTAGCAGCCGCGCAAGGCATAGGCGGTGTTTTAAATATCGCAACAGGGGGAAGATTATAAATTTAAAATTTTTTTATAAATATAATAAAAATGTCTCAGATTGATAAATTTAAAGAATTATTAGAAGATGAAAACGCATTAAATATTAATGATATATCATCTTTTTGTCGCGATTTCAAGTATATTTCAGAAACATCAAGTATTAAGAGAAAATTACCTAGAAGTAAAGAAAATAGAGAAGAATTGTACAAACCTTTCTTAAAATCTTTAGGTGTTAAAGACAGTGAATTAAAAGATAAAAATTATAATATAGAATATATATGCGGTGTTATAGATAAGAAACAAAACATCACTGTTAATGAAATAGCAGAAAGAAAAATGGTTGCAAATGAAATAGCAGAAAGAAAAATAGAAAATGAAACTATAAGTAGCGTATATTATCATTCAGCAAAACCTGAACCTAAACGCTTATTCACAGTAATTGATGTTCCTCGATATGCATTTTATAATGATACATGGTTATATTGCGGAAGCCCTGACCTAACACAAAGAAGTTGCACAAGATGTGCTTTTTATTTATCTAGTGGAACTTCAAATGATGTTAATTTTCCAAATATATGGTTCCCTTTTCTAAGAATGAAAGAAAAAAATGAAAATAATACGTGGTCTATGAAAAGAGGATGGATAAATAAATCACAAGGATTGGTAAATCCAAATGCAGAGACCGAAAAACCTTTCAATAGACAATTTTCAAAAAAATTTCGTCAATTTTTTAAAGAAAAATATAATGAAGATATTAATCAATATATAAATACATTTAAATATTTTTTTGAAAAATTTAGTCATTGGTGGCAAGTTTCGATATCTGCCGCTCTAGATACTAATGCCGATTCTGGTTGGAATAACGATCCTTTTTTATTAAAAATTAAAATACTTGTTCTACAATATGATTATCTATATTATGAAAATGAGTTTGTTCCGAGAAATGATATAATAAAGAGATATTTAGTAAGAAATCCAAGAGACCAATTAAAAACACCAGAAGAAGTAAATAATTGGTTACAAACAAATGATGCATTATGTGAATTAAGAGATTAAAAAATAACTATTAATAAAAATGTCTGAAGAAAAAGAACAAACATTATGTTCAGAAACAGATATTGATATATATATAAAAAATAAATTTTATAATAATATACCAATATTAGAAGGAATAATAAATAATTTTAAAAATATTAGATGCCCTAATCCTATCTTAAAAACACTTATAAAAAATACAATAAATCATATAAAAAATCCTGTTAATATTTTGCAAGTTCCAAAAATAAAATTAGGAGGAAGTTCTAGTATAGTAAATTTATATTCAAAAAAATATAATAAATACATAGTTCTCTTAGGAGATGTACATTTACCTTTTATATCACAAGATAATATGTTTACAATAAAAGAATATTTTCAAATATATTTTCAAAATAATACTAAATTAATAGATTTTTTTATTGAAGTACCTTTTTATCATAAAAAAGTAATCACACAAAATATTGCTCTTAAAATATCACCTTTAAGTGAAACATATGAACAATTAAAAAATTGTTATACTGATAAAAATTGTAGTTTTAGATTTCATGCTGTAGATATTAGAATGGAATTTCTTAAAATAAATACTATATTACAAGATATTTTAAATCTTTTATATTATTTAAGACAAAATGATCATTGGGATATACAATTTTTAAGAACATATTTAGATGATAATATATTTAACCAAAACTTTTTTAACTTACTTTTAAACCATATAGACGAATATCATCGTCTTATTGAACCAAGAATACAAAAGCAAATAAATAATATTTCATATAACGATATCAAGAATATGTTACAAACCCTTTTTCTAACAGAATCGTTATATAATATCCAAGATATAATAAAGTTAAAAAATTTTTTTGACGATTTTAGTCAAAATTTAGAAAATAAAGAACGACATAATGAGTTTATTCAAGAATTTGAAAAGATTATATTACCTTTAAATAAATATCTTATAAATTTGGTTGATATATACACACTTTCAAGAATTTTTAGAAATTTTTTACCTTACAAAATAATTGAGAGTGGTGAAAAAATAGAATATTATAATCCATCTCCAAAATACAATATTCTATTTTTAGGTCAAACACATATTGATAATATATATTCGATTCTCGTAAATGATTTAGATTTTCAAGTTGTATTTGGAGAAAAAAGAACAGTAAGAAGAAGTTTTGAAGTACTATATGAAAACTTACCTCATAAATTTTTTAATGATAAAGATTTTGTTATATTCACAAAAACATATACTAAAGTTATAAATAATACAGAAGACAATGACATATACGATGATTAATGTTATTTTAAAATTGAATAAATATAATATAAACTAAAAGATTAAAATAAATGTCAATAGAACAACATAGACGACAATATATTTGTAATATTGAAAGTGAAATCAATTTATTAGAAAAATCTATAAAAAGAGACGAAGAAGTTCTTAAAAATATCAAATCATTAAATTTATCTGAAGATATTTTAAAAATTAAACAACAAGAAATAAAAAATAATATAGATAGAAAAAATAATGATATTTTAGATCTTAAAAATAAAATAGAAACAGTTTTAAGTGGAAAATTAGATGCAGATATATTAAAAAAAAGTGAACCTGTAAAAAAAACTAAACAAGTCCCAAATAAACCCGACAGAATAAAACATATATCTGTAAAAAAAAATAATTATCATTACGAACCTTCTAAAAGAGATTACGATTATCATTATAAAAATTTTATGAAAATTAAAGATACAGTTCCGTACTATATAAAGAGAAACCTTTCTGAAATGCCAAATAATAAAGGATATATATGGAGAGGTTGTATGTTCTTCGGTGAATTACCAGCTGAAAAAGGACAAAACGTGATATTATTTGAAAGAATGAATGATAAAATGATGATATACGAAACTGACAAAGAATGGCATTTAACATATGAAAAATACGGTCAAGAAAGAAGAAGATTAGTAAAACAAGTTCCACGTAAAAAAACAAATATTGGATTTTTAATATGAAATAATTTATGTTAATATAAGGTTATATTAACATATTAAAATTTACTAATTGTCTTTCTATATCAACACCTATTTATTCTTTTTGAAATTGTAAAAAAATTACTCCTTTTATAAAAGTTAACTTAGAATATTCTTCAGATAATTTTATAAAAGGAGTAATTTTTTTACAAGGCATACACCATTGTGCGTATAAACGTAAAAAAATCAATAACTTTATTATTAGTTTCTATTGTATGATTAAATTGTTGGAGTGAATTAATTTCTTGAACATTTTTTTATAGAAAATATAAGTTTTTAATATTACATTTCTTGTTTTTGTAAACGTGATAATTCATATAACATTTTACCATCTATAAATGTTATTTGTTGTTCTTGATTTGGTTGATGATGTTCTTGATTTGGTTGATGATGTTCTTGATTTGGTTGATGATGTTCTTGATTTGGTTGATGATGTTCTTGATTTGGTTGATGATGTTCGGATACTATAATATTAGGTGTATTTGCAAATAAAGTTTCATAACTAGATGAAATCCATTCTAAATATTCACCGGCATTAACTCTATCATTTTTTTCTAAACTTAATTGTCTTACTATATTACCTTCTAGAGAAGCATATTTATTTGCTATAGATTTATACAAAGTTGATTTTTCTTCTAATTTAGAAAACTTTAAAACGGCAGATAATACACCAGAAATAAATGAAAAAATAGTTATAAATATTTGTATAATTTTAGCTTTATCAGGTTCAGAACTACTTATAGAAGATAATATTCCAGAAATAGGGCCTAAAAAAATCAATGTATACATAAGTATATTATACATATAGATTGATTTTTCAGAATTTTGTATATTAAAAATTTTATATTTTTTACAGGATTCACAAGTGTTTTTCAAAATATTTTCAATATTTTCAGACCATATTGATGTTTTAACTTGAAAAAGTTGATTTTCCATTTTATATTCATATATGTTTTTATTTAAACATCAAAATTATTGCTAATACAACAAAACATATAACCAACATTGTGGATATAATTGGAAATAAATTATTGTTCTCGTTATAACTTTCAATTTGTTGAGGAAAAACTTTAATATTATCAATCCTTTTTGAATCTTGATTTTCAATTTTTTCTGTCGTACTATTTTCTTGAATAGTATTTTCTTGAATAAAAACTTTTCCTAAACTATCTGGATATCCTAACCAATTTGTAAATAATACAATTATAATAGATTTTGTTTCATTCCAAAAATTTGGTCTATTATCTGGAAAGTAAGCACTATTATACACATATCCTAATATTGGTCTTTGGTCATATTTTGAATTTGAATTTTTAATATACACCAGAATTTCTTGATTTATTTTTTTATAAAAACTTTCATCTGGTTTTATATATATCATAGGCATAGGGTACGTATTGTTTTTTATAATAACAGAATCCCATCTGTTAATTGAGTATTCAGGCATTTTATTTATAGAACAAAATTAAAATACAAATTAAAGAAACTGATACAATATTTTAAAAAAATGTCAATAAAAGCAGACGTCCAAGAATTAGAATCTATAAGAGTTGAAATAAAATCATTAAACAATAAGAAACAAAAATTAAAGGAAAAAGAACGAGAAGTTGAAAATAGAATAACAGAATATCTTAAAATAAATCAACACCCTGGAATTAAACATCAAGATAGGGCAATTATATTAGAACAGAAAGAAAAACGAGCAAATAAAAAAATATTAGAAAGAAACTTAGATGCTATAAATGTATTAAGAAATCATGGAATAGAACCAGAAAGGGCAGAAAAAATATTAACAGAAGTTTTAGAAGCAAGAAAAGGTGAAAAAGTAGCTAAAGATATATTAAAAATAAAAAAGTTGAATTTATAAATTATATTTTTTCTGAATTAAATATGCTTTGTTTAATGATTTGTAATCAAAGTTACAATTTGTGTACAAGGCGAACAATAGTTTTCTTGAGAGGGCGATTGTTGTTGTGAAGATTTATAACATGAATTACAATTACCTGTGTTGTCATCGTAACCATCATTACTATCAAAATTTATTGTATCACAAGATGGGCCTCTTAAAACAGAACTACTATCATATTGTTTTTTTGTCTAAGCAATTATCCACAAGTGACTGAATAATTTCGGCGCCTTCAGAACCACCTGCTATTGGACACGGAACAATTCCGTAATCTTTTTTACAAGTTCCCCAATATATATTTCCTCTCATATTGGTTCCACAAAAGTTGCAACTAGAGTCAAAATTACTAAATTTACAAGACATTTTATTATAAAAATTTAAAAATGAAAAAATAAATTTAGTTTAAATTACATTTAAAATGAATATAAATTTAAAAGATTTTTTAAACTCTAAAAAAATTTTGCATTCAGATACAGTTAAAACTGTTAACGAATCATATAATCTTCTATTTGAAAAACAAAACGACATTGATATAATTACTTATGATTTTTCTAAAGATTTTTTATTATTAGGTACCAATACTTTAGAAAAAGATACAAAAGGTAATTATTTTTATGAATTTCTTATTGACGGTGATATACTTGAAAATATTTATCTAAAAAGTTCATCAGATTTAAAAGTCGAGTTAAGTTATCGCATAGGAGAACAGTTATATTCACCAAAACAATTAAATCAATTTTTTACTGCTTCTAAACAATGTAAATTAAGAGTTACTTTTATTGAAATGTACGAACGTATTTATAGTTTTCAAATAGTTGGAAAATGTTTTATAGTGAATTTAAAAGATATATATTATTTAATAAATAATATTACAGAATAAAAATTAATGGTAAAATTGAATTTATTTTCAAATTATAAATATAATTTGAAAATGTTATTAGCAAAAACTATCGAAAGTTATGTTAAAAAATATATCTATTCTATTTCTCAAAAATATGATATTCCAGAAAAAGAATTATTAATATTATTACAAAATGATGATAAAAAGTTGAAAATATCAAAAGAAGTACAATGGCATGGATTTTTCTTTGAAAGAGAGATAAAAAGGAAAATATATAATCTATCAGAAAATGAAATTGACCAAATAAAATACAATAGCAAAGCAGACATTCCTATGGAATATAATCGTCTCGATAAGTGTAATGTTTCTATTAAAGTAAGCAAAAGTAAAAATAATATTTGTATGGCAGATTGTTTGAGAGTATTCGATCAAGTAAGTAGTGGAATACCTATACATATGATTGTCATCCATTACAAACAAGTAAGTCATAATAGAAAAAAACTTTCTAATATATTCGAGGTAGATTTAACCAATTCTTATGAATTATTGTTTGGTAGTATATCTAGAACTCAAATACAAGAATTAGTCAACCTCGTAAAATCTGTACCACCTAAAAAAAAACCAACAGAAGAACAACGTCAAAAAATTTGTTCTATAAAAAATAATTTACAAAAACTTTGCAGATATATAGGATTAAATGTAAAATGTAATAGTACTCAAAGTCGGTTACAGTGTTCTATAAGAAAATTTCAAGAATTTTTAAAAAATAACCGAACAAGAATCGTTGCTTTTAGCAACAACAATGAATTCAAGGGCGGGGTTATTTGCGACGAAATTGTATCTCAACCTAGAGAGTTTAAAAAGAAAGCGAATGAATAATATCATTTAATACAGTATTTATTTCTGTTTTTGAAAGACTTCGAGGCCCAACTGTATTACTTGGGAATGTATGTATATTTATTTTTTCAATAATATCGTCTATATAATATTCAATCTCATCATTAACTTTTATAAAATGATGAGATTCCGAGCTGAATTTACTACCATTGTTTTTATAACATTTTCCAGCCAGACCTCCTACTCTTCTAAATGCTATATCATATATTTCATTTTGCTTTACATATTTAAAATGTATAGGATTTACCTTTTTATGTTCTATTCTATCTATATCTTTCTTTTCCCATATTTGAAAAACACAAGGAACGTCATATTTTTTTCCATTTAATATAAATGAATTTTTTTCTAGTTCTACTGAATATATGAGATGAAATTTTATATTAAAAACATTATACATACTTGGTTTTGTAAATGACTTAGGAAGTATAAAAGCTATTATCGTTGCGAATTCGCAACTTTTTATAATAAAAGATTTTGCCAACGTTGATTGTCTTCCGAACGGGGGATTACCAAATACAATAACATGTTTGTCTTGAATTGTAAAATGATTCCATTTTAAATAATCTTGTTGTTGTATATCTATAGTTTTTGGTTCTAAGTCGAACCCAATTTTTTTAAAATAGGATGGTATATTATGTAAAAATGATCCATTACCTGCAGATGGTTCAACCCATAAATAATCTTTAGGTTCTTTTGAAAGATGTTCTAATACATCATTTATACATTTCTTAGACACTTTTTCATCTGTATAAAATTGGTCTTTGATATTTTTTCTGAATTTTCCTGTGTCTTGTTTTTCTATAACATTACTTAAATCCCATAATATTTTTAGTTCCTTATTTTTTATCCTATATTTTAATGATATTTTCTCTATAAAAGCATCTACTGTTTTCAATATGACATTTTCCATTTTTTATTTTAATATTTTTTAATATTAAAATCAATTTATTATTTTAGATATACATAAAAATGATTTAATTTTAAATATAAAATTAAATATTAAAAATGTCAAGTATCGAAAAAAATATAAATCATAGTATTAAAAAATATATTCACGTTATTTCTTTAAAATATAATGTTTCAAAAAAAGAATTATTAACCATATGGGAATTTGATAAAAAACAACCCAAAGTTATAACTGAAGATTTAGGCAAGATTTTTGAAAAAGCAATATGTAACTTATATGGTATTGAGTACGAAGGCAAATATAATTATAGTTTAGAACAAGCTGAAAATATTAAACAAAAATTATTTAAATTAAAACAATTTTTTCCCCATAAAATTAAACATATTGCAAAAAATGGAAATAAATACGATTTTACCAGTATAGAAAATGAAAAAATAACTTTAAGTGCAAAAACAACTAAAAAAGATGGAAAAGTTTGCCCTCAAGTAATCGGGCAACCTTCTAAAAAAAAGTTTTGCGAATTTTTCCAAATTGACAATACAGATATTGATATAATTAAAAAATACATTGAAACAAATGTAAATTCAATGTTATATCAATATATTGACAATACATTTCATTCTCCTGTAATTTATTATAATAAACATAAGGATTTATTAATATTTGTTACTTTAAAAGAAGAAATCAAATGGAATGAAAAATACATTTCTTTTAGTCATAATAATAACTATAAAAAATGGAATGAAAGCACAACTATAATTGTTGATAATATTAATATAGGTGAATTTCAAGTTCACAATCATCGTGACTGTATTAAGTTTCGCTGGAATTTTGAAAAGTTGTTAAGTTTATTTAAAGATAATTTTCAAATTGAAAATTTAACACTGTAATATACGAATAGCTTTATTAAAATATTCTTCTGAAATCTCACACCCTTTGAAAAGTCTATTAGTATTTTTACACGCAATTGCAGTTGTTCCGGAACCTAAAAATGTGTCAAGAACGGTATCACCCTCGTTTGAATGTTTTTTTATCAAAGCTTCAAAAAGATGTAAACTTTTTTGTGTTGGATGAAACCTATTTTTTCCACCTTGTAACGGAAAGGTATAAATTCCATTATCATATGAACTATTAAAGGTTGGATTTGAGCCTTTAATAGCCAGCAAAGCAACTTCTCGACAATTTGTAAGATAATTTACTTTACTATTTCGTGGTTGAGGATTTGTTTTTATCCATTCTATAAACCTCACTTGTTTAAACTTATGTTTTTCCAAAAGAGTTTTTAATGTTTCCAACTTCCATAAATCAAAAAATATTATAACAGTTCCACCTTTTTTTAATTTTTGATAGTATTCAATAATATAATTTTCTAATATTTCAATCGTAAAGTTATTATCCCAGTCCCCGTAATCTGTTTTGACAGAATATTTCTTACCGTATATAGTACCGTATTTTAGATAATCATCCTTTTTTTCGTCATCTTCTATATTATTTTTTTTCTTATATTCTTCCCATTCTTCTTCCGATTTTACATAATCTATATTATTTTCCTCAATATATTTGATATTTTCATAATGCTTGTTCATTCCACTATCTTTAGAAATTATATAAGGCGGATCGGTAAGTATCAAATCAATACTATTATTTTCAATAGTTTTCAAATATTCTAAACCATCTATATTTTGAATATTTATCGAATCAGAATTATTATCATATATTGTGTTTGAGTGACTGTTTTTATTAATAAGTTCTATCAGCTGTTCTTTATTTTTGGATTTACATTTTAATATTCCAAGTTCTTCACATTTTGTTAATAATTGAGATTTTGTTAGTTTTGTTAAATCTAAACTTGACATTTTTATTTTAATATTTTTTCTAATAATAAAATCAATTTAAATTTTTATATATACGTAAAAATGATTTAATTTTATATTTAAAATTAAATATTAAAAATGTCAAGTATACAAGAAAATATAAATCATAGCATTACAAAGTTTATAAAACAAATATCTTTGAATTATCGGATAAATGAAAATGAATTACAAAAAATATGGGATAATAAATACATACATAACAGAGGTATAGGAGCAGGAGGAAGCAAGACAAATAAAAACGGATTATCTTATGAAGAAAAAACAGACTTAAGTACAGAATATAAAATTATTGAAACACTGAATTGTAAAAATTGTATATTTTTAAAATTTAATAATAGCGAAAAAATTTACAATAGAATATCAAAAGAACATATTTTTACTTGTATAGATGGTGTAAATAAATGTATAAATTCGGCACATGGTTGTAAAAAACCAGATGAATGTTATATTGATAATATTTCTAAAATAATATTTATTATAGAAAAGAAATTTCAACAAGTTTCAGGTAGTGTTTGTGAAAAAATACAAACTGTACATTTTAAAGTTTATCATTACGGAAAAACTTTTCCAGGCTATAAAATAGTATACATTTATTGTTTATCAGATTGGTTTAAAGATAATTGTAAAGCAGAGTTAATATATTTAAAAGATATAAATACCCCCTGTTTTCTGGGGAAACGATATAGATTATAAAAGTAAAATAATTAACTTTATTACAAATTTTAATTAGATATTATTACCTCGGTTGTCTTTGAAGATGGATTTTTAGAATTAATACTCCTTTTTGCTTCTAACTTTTTGATAATATATTTATCATTATCAAAAAAGTCTAAAACAAGTTTTACATTTGCATTACTCATTGTAAACTTTATTTCACCATCTAAGTCTGCAACCATTCTAAACAGTTTATTATGCATATCTGTATTAAATCCATCTTTTGTATATCCTACAAAAGATTTTGTATTTTCAGGAGCATAAGGAGGATCTAGATATACATAATCACCCTTTTTAAAATTATTAAAACTTTGTTCAAAACTACCTTGAATAAACTTTACATTTTTAATTAAGTTGCTGATGTTTTTTAATTCTTCTAATGAAATGATTTCTGGAGTGGTTTTATAATGACCATAAGGAACATTAAATCCATTTGGTCCTTCTCTGTAAACACCTCTAAAGCATGTTTTATTTAAAAATAAAAACATAGCTGAACGGTCTAATTCATTTTCCTGATATTTTTTATTAAATTTTTCTCTTATAGAATAATAATAAACTTCTTTATTTCCACTTTCATCATATTTTTTAAAATAACTAGTTAAATAATTATGAAATTCTTCTGGAGACTTTTGTATATTTTTATACAAATTTATAAGGTGTGTATTAATATCATATGCAAATATATCATTTTTGATATTAATTTTACCAGCCTTTTGTAAAGATAAAATTGCAAGTAATACACTACCTCCTCCCAAAAAAGGTTCGTGATAATTTTCTATTTCATTTGGAACACAATGTAATACATTATTTATAATTTGAGATTTACCACCAACCCATTTCAAAAAAGGTTTTTGAATATTGGTAAGACAATGAATATATACATTAGAATTACACACTTGTTTAATATTACCTTTTTCCCATAACATCTTTAATTTGTTCTTTTCTATCCCATAATTCAAATATATCTTTTCTATAAAAGCATCTACTGTTTTCAATATGACATTTTCCATTTTTTATTTTAATATTTTTTAATATTAAAATCAATTTATTATTTTAGATATACATTTTTAGAATATACCTTCTTTTCATGGATATAAAACAGGTGTTCGAACCTTAAATATGAATATTAAATTGAAAAACAAAAAGAATTCATAAAAAAATATAAAAATATAAAAATGGAAAGAGCCGGTGGTATTATTAGAACAAAATATAATTCTGAATATTATTATTTACTAGTTCAAGGTAGAGATACTGGTAAATGGTCATTTCCAAAAGGACACATTGACACAGACGAGAGTTATTTAGATTGTGCTACAAGAGAAATATTGGAAGAAACTGGTATAGATTTACAAGGTGTTAAACATAACGGTATAGTAAAATTACGTTATACATACTTTCTATTTAACTTACCAAATAAATTTTTAACAAGGATTAATGAATTAACAAGAATTAATGATGTAGAAGAGATTGCAACTATAAAATGGTTTTCTATTACAGGTATGGAAAAAATAGAAGGTAATATAGATGTTAGAACTTTTGTTAAACAACAGCAATTATTACAAAGTAGCCATGAAATAAAATTCTGTGTGTATAAAGAAAATTGTAAAAATGTTTTTTGTCGTTTTTGGCATCCTGAAGAGACGACTGAAAAACATTTTCAAAGATGTTATTGTAATGATATTATTTATATAGACCAAAAATTAAAACCTATAAAAAAACCTCGTAATTCATATCATTTTTTTGTTATGAAAAACAGGGAAAATATTAAACAAGATTTTCCTAATCTTTCTGGAAAGTCTCTTGTGAAAAAAATATCACATATTTGGAAACAACTTTCAGAAGATATCAGAGAAAGATATAACGAAATGGCACTTGAAGATAAAATTAGGTATCAAGAAGAATTATTAAAAAAATAAAGTATAATATAAAAAAAAAAGGGTGAACATTATGGATTAAAAAATCCATAATGTTCACCCTTTTTTTTTTATATTATACTTTTTAGATATAATAGTATTATTTTATGTTAAAAAACAATTTAGTTTCATTCAATATAACATTTCTTTTATAATATTAATTACATTATAATCACAAATAGAACTTTTACAATTTATATTTTTAGCAATTGTATTTTTGTTATTTATAGTTTCTAATACCAAAATAGTATTTATTAAATTATCCTTATTTATACTTTGCCTTAAAGCAAAAATATTAAATAAAAATTGATTTTTAGATAAATATTCTATTGATTCCATATAATAAATAATTCTATTAAATCCATTAGATAATGAATTTCTGTTATGAATATCAAGTAATATACGTTTTTCTAAATATTCTAATGATATAAAAGGATTTGATTCAACACAGACATAAATATAGTTTTTAATATGCGGAAATTTATCTATAATTTGAAAAATATCGAACTTTTTTTCAATGACAATAACATGCCAATTCCAAGGAAAGTTAATATTCTTTAATATAAAATTAATAGATAAATTTTTATGATTTGATAAAAAAGCCCAATCCCAAGGTTTATCAGAATATTTTTTTACTAAATTAAAATCAAGTTGTGGATTCTGAGATAAACTTTTCCAACATATGTTATTTACAAAACTATCTATATCAATTTCATATCGAGAATGAAATTTTATACTATACACAAAATTTGTATTGGCAACAATTACTGTCCAATCCCAAGGTTTATTGATAAACGTATGTATTATTTCTTGAGTAATATAAAAATTTCTTGAAAGCGCGCCCCAATTCCAATAGTTTACATATTTCTTTACAATTTCTATATTTATATGAGGATTACATTGAGATAATTTATACCAATCCCAATTTTTATGAATAAAAATATCTACTATATCCCAAGTTATATTTGGGTTTGAAGATAATTCATAAAAATTCCAATTTTCATTTGAATACTTTTTTATTATTGTTGTTAATATATTAGGTTTACTTTGAATATATTTTAATTCTTCACCAGTATATTTTTCACAATACATTTTAAATTACATTTAAAGTTGTATGATTAATTCAATTTTAAAAATTTAAAAATTTATATAAAATAAAGATGCAAATTTTTGTAAAAACATTGACTGGAAAAACAATAACATTAGATGTAGAACCTGAAGATACAGTAGAAAATCTTAAACAAAAAATTCAAGACAAAGAAGGAATTCCGCCAGATCAGCAAAGATTAATTTTTGCAGGTAAACAATTAGAAGATGGTAGAACTCTTTCAGATTATAATATTCAAAAAGAAACCACGCTTCATTTAGTGTTACGATTATAAAATATTTAAATACAAAATTGTATTTAAAAAAAATAAATATTTTTTTAAACTATAAATGTCAGATACTTTAGCGACTTTTACTTGCAAGTTTTGTGCTTCAAAAGTTATTATAAAACAAGAAAAATGTTTGGTATATTGTCTTTGTAAACAACTAGGGGTTGATTACACAAAACATTATATAAGATTTCTAGGTAGTGTACCAGTAGAATATAAAAATATAAAATATACTGTTTAATCAACAATAATAGTATAGTATAAAAAATCTATAATTCCAGATTTTAAATATATAAAGAAACATTCTCCTAATTTTAACATTAGGTCTACTAATATATTTTCTAAAAAATCTATTTTATGAAAAATTAAGATAAAGTTTAGAATTATATAAAGAAACAAACAACTTATATTAAATCTTGTGAGAATTTTTATATAATTCATTTTAAAATTATATAAAATATAAATATAATTTTCATTTTTTTAAATATAATCTATCTTTTCTATTTCGACATTTTCTGTAAAATAATCATAAAATAGATACGCAACCCCAAGACCAAAATAATCTGTATTTATTAAACCATTTATATACTTTACTAAAAAATCTTGACTCTTAATTTTTTCTAAAGGTTTCCCTGATATAGTTTTATAACTTTCAGGATTATATCTTACAAATATCATATTTTGTTCACCTATATCTTGATATATTTGTTTCATCCTTGTTATTTCACATTCGCAACTACATGTTTTACGATTATGTTGATACTTATCTGTTTCTAAAACAATATGTTCCCATCTTGTCGGTATTAAAAAATCTGGTCTACGTTTACTACAAGATCCTGTCACGACTGTATCATGAATTGCCTTGATTTCATTTTCCTCTAAAATAGTTTTTATTTCAAGTTCTTTTTGTTTTTACAGTTTTATTACCAAGTTCGATATACTTTTTTACAAGAACTACAATATTGTTCATTATAATGTATAACAGTTGAACAATATTGACATAATATATCTTCATCTTTAGGTTTTTTTAGAGGATGTATAACCATTCTTTTTGTTGAATGTTTTTTACAATATTCAGGAGAGTATCCGGGAAAATTGTAATTTGGTCTTGTCTCACAATTGGGATGAATACAGGTTTTACTTTTTACATCTACATAATCGTGAGGACTAAATAATACAGCTTTAACATATAAATGAAAATAATATATTTAGATGGTTCTGTTTCCCATTTACATAACGATGATACTGTACAGTTATTATCAGAAGAATTAAATATTTCTAGTGAAGAATTAATTTTCAAGATTAAAAATGGTACTTTATGTGACGAGGAAATAGATAGTATTATTAAGTATTTTATTGTAGATATGGAATGCGGTGCTACTTGTAGATATATTTTTAGTAAAGAAAAAATCCATTTTTCTGATAACAAAGAAATATTAGAAAAATATCCTTATGTATATAATATTAAAAATAATTATGGATATTATTTATCTGATGAATATATAGAAGAAAATTTAGAAAGTATTCATATGAAATGGGGTAAGTATTTTATATTAGAATTATCAATACCGGCATAAAAAATATAAATATATTATAAAAATATGGATATTTATAATATATTAAACTGTGAAAACTTGCTGATCATTTCAACAAGTCTTGCTCTTCTATTTTTAACTCTTTATCAAAAATATCAATATAGATATGAAAAATTATTAACTGAGTATAATTATTTAATAAAAAATAAATATTCTAAATAAAAAATGTCTTTTAGAATATCTAAAAATGGTAATGATTTTATCTATAATGCTGTTAATTTACAAGGTATACCTTTGGATAAAAATGTTTCAAATCCACAAATTAATCAGATACTACAATACAATGGTACAGGTTGGGTAAATGCAAATTACAGTGGGGGAGGTATTACAGGACCTACAGGACACACTGGTTATACAGGACCTACAGGAGCGCCAGGTTCAGCATCTACTACAGGAGCTACCGGTGCAACAGGACCTACAGGTTTTATTTCATCAACTGGAACAAACTATTCAGATTATGTCTTCTGGAATCCAGCGACTAATTCGTGGCTTGCAGAAAGTAATACCAAAATACATATAGGTGCTGGTGCAGGAGGAATAGGTCAGAGTGATGATGGTGTAGCAATTGGATATCAAGCTGGTCAGTTATTACAAAGAACAGGCAGTGTAGCAATTGGATATCAAGCTGGATATTCAGGACAAAAACAATATTCTGTTGCTATTGGTATTTTTTCGGGATTTTCTCAACAACAACAATACTCCACGTCTATCGGAGCTTTATCGGGAACATATACACAAGGGTCTGGTAGTGTAGCAATTGGATATCAAGCAGGGTATGTTAATCAAGGAACAGATAACGTAGCTGTTGGATATCAAGCAGGAAACACACAACAAGGACAACAAAGTGTCGCCATAGGTTCCGGTGCGGGATTTTCAGCACAAGGACAGCAAAGTGTTGCCGTTGGATTTCAATCGGGAAAGACACAACAAGGACAGCAAAGTGTTGCTGTTGGATTTCAATCGGGATTTTCGGGTCAGGGGGAACAAAGTGTTGCTGTTGGATTTCAATCGGGATTTTCGGGACAAAACCCTTATTCCATTGCTATTGGTACGAGTTCAGGATTTCAATCGCAAGGAAGAGATACGGTTGCTGTTGGTACGAATTCGGGACAAATAAATCAAGGAACAGGTAGCGTAGCTATCGGATACCAATCAGGACAATCAGGACAGGGAGAACAAAGTGTAGCTATCGGATACCAATCAGGACAATCAGGACAGGGACAACAAAGTGTAGCTATCGGATACCAATCAGGACAATCAGGACAGGGACAACAAAGTGTAGCTATCGGATACCAATCAGGACAATCAGGACAGGGACAACAAAGTGTAGCTATCGGATACCAATCAGGACAATCAGGACAATCAAATTACAGCGTTGCTGTTGGGTTTTTATCAGGACAAAAAAATCAAAACGATGAGTGTATTGCTATAGGTGAATCTTCGGGAAATGAAAATCAGCAATATGGTGGTATTGCTATTGGATCTCTTGCTGGAAACGTATTACAAGGAACAGGTAGTATCGCTATTGGACTTTCTGCTGGATATTCAGTACAAGGTGAACAATCAGTATCTATAGGTGGGTATGAATTAAAAGATCCTCAGCAACTTCAACAATCTAGAGCTATATCGTTAGGTTCGTTTTCTGGAAAATATCTTCAAGGAACTGGTAGTATTGCGATTGGTTATCAAGCAGGAAACACAGAACAATCACAAGATAGTGTAGCTATTGGAAATATTTGCGGTTTTACAGGACAAGGGGGAGGTTCTGTTGCTGTTGGTGCTTATTCAGCACAGGTAAGTCAAGGACTTTTTGCTGTTGCTATAGGAAGTACTTCTGGTTGTAAAAACCAAGGAACAGGCAGTGTTGCGATTGGGTATAGAGCAGGTTTTACAGGACAAGGAGCTGCATCTGTTGCGGTTGGTTATCAAGCAGGAGAAAATCAACAAGGATACGACTCTGTTGCCATTGGTAATAACACAGGACAAACAGGACAAGGTAACCAATGTGTAGCGGTTGGATATTACGCGGGACAAAACGGGCAAAAAACAGGCGGTATTGCCATTGGTACATTAGCAGGTCAATCAGAACAAGGAGAACTTAGTGTAGCTATTGGATATCAAGCAGGACAAGACGGGCAAAAATCAGGCGGTATTGCGATTGGTTATCGAGCGGGAAATTCAGGACAAGGCGAATATTCTATAGCATTAGGTGGTTTTTCAGGACAAAACAATCAACATAATTATAGTGTTGCTATAGGTAGTTCTTCGGGAAATCTCAACCAAGGAGTAGGTTGTATTGCTATTGGTGGAAGTTCAGCTCAAGAAAACCAAGGAGACTACGCTTTTGGTTTTGGTTTCGCAGCAGGACAATATAACCAAGGAACTGATTCTATAACATTGGGTAATTTTTCAGGACAATATAACCAAGGAGTAGGTTGTATTGCTATTGGTAGTTATTCGGGACGCACAGGACAAGGTCAGTTTTCTATTGCTTTAGGAAATACAGCCGGGGCAAATCAACAAGGTGATAATAGTATTGCTATCGGTTTTAGAGCTGCACAAACAGGACAATCACAAAATAGTATTGCTATCGGATATTATGCCGGATCATCAGGGCAAGGAACTGGTAGTATTGCTATTGGATATCAAGCAGGAGAAACAAATCAACATCCAAATAGTATTATTTTAAATGCTGATACAGGAGCGCTAAATTCTCAGACAGGTTCTGCTTTTTACGTATCTCCTATTAGGTCTGATACTAATCCTACTGGAGCCACTGGTTGTTTAATATATGATACCACTACAAAAGAAATATCTTGTAATACATCAAAAACTTTTGTAATTCAACATCCTGAATACGAAAGTAAATATTTAGTTCATGCTTGTTTAGAAGGACCTGAAGCCGGTGTTTATTATAGAGGAGAAGGATATTGTGAAAAATCTACAATAATAGAACTACCTTCTTATGTAGGAAAAATAGGTTCTGAACTAACAGTTCAAGTATCTATTATACAAGATGAAAATAAAGAAGAAATAACTAATATTTCTTGTAGTAAAATTATAGATGGAAATCGATTTAAAGTATTTACAAGTTCGCCTACTAGTTTTAACTGGTTAGTTATAGGTAAAAGGCAAAATATAAAAGTTGAAGTCGATAAAAAAGATGCAGAATTACAAGGATATGGTCCTTATAAGTGGATAAAAGTTTAATTAAAATATATAATAAACAAATATTTATATATTTTTAATATTTTCTCAATGATTTTCTTGGCTTTCTTGATTTTCTCAATGATTTTCTCAATGATTTTCTCAATGATTTTCTCAATGATTTTCTCAATGATTTTCTCAATGATTTTCTCAATGATTTTCTCAATGATTTTCTTGGCTTTCTTGATTTTCTCAATGATTTTCTTGGCTTTTTCTTTGTAAATTGACTTTCTGGACCTTTTTCATCCCTTTTCTTTTGTTCTGCTTCTTTTTTTCTTTGTTTTTCTAACATTTTTTTTCTTATCTGTTTTTCATACATTCGTCTTGCTTCTTTTTCTTTATCCATTTATTATATAAAAATTTAAATAAAAATTTATAATTTTATTTTATCTTCAAATAATCTGCCAGATGAAACAAAAGATACCATTCCATGATTTATATATTCTATTTTATTAAAACTATCTCTAAATTCTTGAATACTTAAATTACCTCCAAAATCTCGTAATAATCTCCAATGAGGTGCTGGGATTATTTCTTTTATATCTATATTGTTCACATCTCTATATAACTGATAAAGTAACATTTTTGAAAATCTATACATAGAATTATGTTTTTCTTCCTCGATATAACTTAAACAACAATTAAAAGAACAAAATATACCATCTGTTTCATAATATCCTTTTTGTTGTGTTGTTATACGTTTATCATTTCTATTGTTTATTTCATAAAAACGCTGTTCTGATATATTTTCAGATATTTTGTATTTATCTTTAGTTATTTCTGAAAAATAAGTTTTTACACATTTGTCAGGAACATATTTAATAGGACAGCCAATCGGTGATGTTCCAGTAGGAATTTCATTTTTATCCCAGAAGCATTTATATGAATTATCTACTGAAAAATCTATAATAGAAACACAACATTTTTTCATTGATTTAGACTCGTCTAAAAAAGAAATAATCTTATCTTTTTTAGACGAGTCTAAATCAATTATTTTTGTTGTGTTTGAGGGTATTATTTCTAGTGCTTGCGATTGAGCAAAATTATAATTTTGCTCAATTTTTTCTATATTAATACCTCTTAATGAAAATATATATTTTTTAGACATTATTTATAAATAAATATTATAACGATTTTTATTTTCATTTTTAAAAACTAAGCAAGTATATATTTCATATAATAAAAATATGAATATCATTCCAATGAATAATATGACTTTGATAGAACAACTAATAACTTCTCTAAAACTGATATTTACAATTTCTATCATTTTGTTTCTCTTTGATTTCAAATATACTTCTTATTTTTTAACGATTTGTTTAGGATTTATAATAATAATGTATTATATAAAAAACAAAAATAACAAGATGAATGAAAATTATATAAATGATATAATAGAAACACCTATACCCCTATCTTTTTGCAATGATAGTGTGATAATAGATCAGCCAAATACACAAATATCATTAAATCAAAAATTAGCTATGACTAATGCGTATAATGATAAAACCTGTAATAACAGATTATTAGGTGGTGCAAATCCAAAAACTAATATTAGTCCTGTTGTCGTACCACCAGCATATGATTTAGAATACTGGAAAGATAATAATTTTATAAATTTTTCACAAATAAACTCAGCGGGAACCGAAGAAAATATGTATCTTTCAGGATATGCAGAAACTGATTGTTGTGATTATTTAAAACCGGGGACAAAATTAGTACCAAGAGTGAATAAAATTAATACATCTAATAGAATTCCTGTAGAAAATTATTCAAACAAAGTTCAAATAAAAGCTCCCATACCAACTCAAGATATTCATTATGTTCCAACTATAGAAAATTATTCAAACAAAGTTCAAATAAAAG
>Ga0255180_1000209_pt1 | contig 24214 bp, 26 predicted proteins | sample Atl_Colum_RepB_8_FD_189933 | JGI IMG/M metagenome (GOLD analysis project Ga0255180, IMG submission 189933) | Freshwater microbial communities from Altamaha River, Georgia, United States - Atl_Colum_RepB_8d | ecosystem: Environmental > Aquatic > Freshwater > River | place: USA: Georgia... | reverse complement strand
CGGTTCATATTTTTAAGAACATTATTGTTGATATGTTGTAATGGCATATCAAAGTACTTCACAAATTTTTTATTGTTCTTAATCAAATCGATCATTTCATCTGTGATTCCATCTGGATATAGATACAACAAACGAATCCATTCGATCCCGTCGACCTTGGCTAGCTCGCGAAGCAATTCAACAGGCGATTCTTTGGCCGCAGGATCTTTACGGCGCAAGTCCCAACCATAATCTGTAAAATCATGACTAATGATAATAAGTTCTTTAACGCCGCCAGCAGCTAAAAGCTTAGCTTCGTTCACAATGTTTGGAATTGTTCTTGATTGTAAATTTCCACGGATCAGTGGAATCGCACAAAAAGCACAACGCTTCATACAGCCCTCAGAAATTTTTAAATAGGCGCGGTGGCCCGGCTGTGAATTCACACGTGGAGTGCTTTCTTCTTGCAAGTACGTTGGCAAATTAAAAAATGTTTTTTTAGTGTCACCTTGGTCGTGATTTTTCAAAATTTTAGAAATATTTTGAAACTCTCCAGATCCGACAAACAAATCTGCCTCGGGCAATCCTTCGACCAATTCGTCTTTATAGCGCTGAGTTAAGCACCCCGCGACGACAACTTTGTTGATTTTTCCCTGTTCTTTTAAAGTCGACATATCAAGGATTCGCTGAATAGATTCTGTTTTAGAGTCTTCGATAAATCCGCACGTGTTCACGATGACTGTGTCTGCGCCCTCTGCATCGCCGACCACTTCGTAACCGTCTTTCATTAAAGTGCCGGCCATAATTTCGCTATCAACAAGATTTTTAGGACAACCCAGGCTGATAAAGTGAACTTTCTTTTTTGTCTGTGTTTCTTGAGTTTTCATTACATGACCTCGTCATTTTTGTTTCTTTTGTATTCGAATATGCCCGCTGGAGCTTTTTTCAAAAATTCTGTTTTCTTGAACTCAATCGTCGTTTCCGTTTGAACATCATCTGTAAAAGAAATCGTATTAATCAAGTTTTTGAATGTATTAAATTGAATTTTAAAATTTTTGATCGATTTATCTTTTGAATTGTATTCAACAGTATAAAACTTGCCTTCGTCTTTTTTATTAACGACCTTAAAGTTTTGCTTAAATTGATCGGGAGATTTGAATAAATTAACCAACTGCTGAGCCAGTGCCGGCTTGTGATCTGACATTTCTGTCACCTTACGTTTTCCTTTAGGATCAAAATCTAAATCTGGATAGTCAATAATCCATAGTTTTTTTCCATTAAAAATAATCTCAGATTTTCTGTCGCTTTGAATGACTATATTTATTTTTCCGGCTGAATAATTCAGTGTGCCTGCAGCGGTTTGATTTAATCCAAGCGTCTTTTTAGAATCAGTTTTTTGAAATTCGGCTTTGATTCCCGCCACACTCGAGTACTTTTCCAGAACCTTATCCACACTAAAAGTTTCTGCGGCCATACAAATTGAATTAGTAAAAACCAACAACAGCACTAGATATAGTTTGCGACTAAAAACAGAAAATTTTAACATGGGGGTGTTTTACCATAAGTTCAGTGAAAACAACAACCTATCGGATTATAAATATTCAGTTTATGTTCTATAAAACAAACTCAGTCCTACAATCGTACAAGATCTGTTCCCAAGTTGAACTAATTGCTTATGAACAATACTGCTCGCCGCCTGCATCGTTGCACCTGTTGTTATAATATCATCTACTATGATTACAACGGCGCCCTTTGGGACTCGCTGTGTAAAATCTTCATTCCAAGATAAACAAATATTGAATCGCTGCTTGCGATTCAGTTGCTTTTGCTGTTCGCCATTAAAATGAATCAGCGCATTCAATAAAACCTGACCACTCATTTGTTCCGCCAGCGATTTGGCAAAATAATGTGTATGGTACGAGGTAGAGCGCCCAGGAACGGGTATAAAAATCAGCTGTTTGTTTTTGCTAAGATAAGGTTCTAATTCTTTTAAAATTTCTTTCGTCAGATCTTGCCAAATTTTCTGACTGCTAAACCTTTTTAAATGATAGACCAGTTCAGACAACATGTCGCTTTCAAAGCGCTTCCATTCGATGAACGAATACACCGGGAATTGTTTGAACTGATTCAATTGAATCAATCGCGATCGGTCCGCGATCAGTCGATCATAGCAAGACTGACAAAATAAATATTTGTGTTTGATAAAAGAATGACAGCCGATACAAAAAGGACATGTTATTTCCAAGCAAATATGATCAATGAGGTCCATGCCCCGTATAGATCAAAATCTGAACCGAGAATAAAAGAATAAGGCACAACAACAAGAAATGGATTTAGATATTGTGGTACGGAATTCGGTTTAGAATCGTCAAACCGCGATAGATTTGCTCAAGCACGACAGCCTCAGCAACCAAGTGATTTAAAACCATTTTTGAAAGACTGACTTTAAGGTGAGCTTTTTGAAATATGTGATCTGAAACGCCATATGCCCCACCAATTAAAAAAACGACACGCTTTTTTCCGGACAAAGTGGACTTTTCCAAAGCCACAGAAAACTGCAGGCTATCCAAATCTTTACCCTTTTCGTCAAAAAGAATAATGTAATCATCCGAGGTTAGTTTTTTTAACAGCTCTGTTTCTTCGAATTTTTTTTTAGCTTCTTTGTCTTGGCGCTCTTGTTTAAGCGTTTTTAAGGATTGGACTTCAAACGTCCAAAAGGGATTAATTTTTTTGACATAAAGAGCCTGCAGTTCTTCGAACCAAGGCTCTTTTGCTGTCTTGAAATCAATAAGGATGCTTTTCACAGAAGTTCAAAATTTTAGATTTTTTGATCTTTCAATGGAATTTCAACGCCATCTTTCCAGATGTCTTCCATTTTGTATTCTTGACGAACAAAATCATAGAACACATGGACAATCAGTGCACCGTAATCCACAACCACCCAGCGACCTTCATCAACACCTTCTACGCCCTGTGGAAGCACATTGAATTCTTCTTTGACAGCCATCACTAAATTTTCGGCCATCGAGGCTGAGTGACGAGTACTTGTACCAGAAGCAATCAATGTGAAATCTGTTGTTGTTGCTAGTTTTTGCAAGTCAAAACCACGAACAGCAATTCCTTTTTTGTCGAACAAAACTTGTGCGCAAAATTCAGTGAATTTTTTGTAGTCAGTAATCTTTTCGTTCGTAGAGCGATATAATTTATTGTCTTTGATATAACGTTCAACAGCTAGTGGTAAATATTTTTCTACTGGACGACCAACGCGTAATTTTTTGCGAAGCTCTGAAGAAGAAATGTCCAAGTCTTCTAAAGTGATAAACTCAACAGAGCGACCTGTTGTTAATTCAAGCGTACCAAAATCACTTTCCGCAACAAGGCCATTTAAATAATCAGGCCATTCATTTTCGGATTCAGGTATTTGATAGCCTGGACGAGTCGTTACCACCAAATTCACTTCTTCAAGAATCTTTTTATAGTCTTTCCATTCGGAAAATGTTTCGAAATTATCTGCACCAATAATTAAATATAAATCTTTGGCGGCATATTCTTTTCTGAGTGATTGAATTGTATCAATCGTATAGCTTTTACCACCGCGCTTAAGCTCGGTGTCATCCACATAAAATGCAGATCCATATGTAGAAAAAGCCAATCGCGCCATTTCAATTCGGTGCTCGGACCCCGGAGCCTCAGTTTGAATCTTAATTGGGTTTTGAAAGTTTGGGATGATATGAATTTTATCAAAGCCCATCTTTTTTTGAACGGTTGTAATACTGTTAACGTGTCCATTGTGAGGCGGATTAAAACTGCCGCCAAAAATTCCTATTTTCATATTCAGATCCTTAATAAGATTCTTCGAGTAAACCTTTTGATTTTAATATTTTATCCGCAACAAACTTTAAAAGCTCTTGCGTATTTTTTCCAGTGACACCAGAAATGGCGTGTGGTTCTAGGCCCGTTTTCTTTTTGAAATTTTGTTTGATTTTTTCAAGCTGTTCTTTCGGTAACAAATCGATTTTGTTTAGAACAACAATTTGTTCGCGTGAAGCAAGCGGGAAAAAACCGTCTTTTTCTTTGTTCATTTCGTCGTATTGTTGAATTTCATAGTTAATGTCGTCGAAATCCTGTAACGGATCGCGGCCGCTCATTCCAGAAACGTCTACTAAATGAATAAATAAAGATGTCCGTTCGATATGTTTTAAAAATTGAATCCCTAAACCAACACCTTGGTGCGCTCCCTTAATAAGACCCGGAATATCAGCAACCACAAAGCTGCTGTAATCGCCGACCTTAACGACTCCCAATTGTGGAGTTAAAGTCGTAAAGGGATAATCTGCAATTTTTGGTTTAGCTGCAGAGATACGAGAAATCAAAGTTGATTTACCGGCATTAGGAAAACCAATAATACCGACATCTGCAATAAGCTTTAGCTCAAGGATAATCTCTCTGGATTCTCCGTCTTCGCCGGGCTGGGCATATTCAGGTGCCTGATTCACGCTGGTTTTAAAAAAGGCATTACCCTTACCACCGCGGCCACCATTTAAAATAGTTAATTCATCCACCTGAGTAAGATCATGCAAAACTTCGTTTGTTTCGGCGTCGCGGATAATTGTTCCTTCTGGAACAACAAGAATAAGGTTTTCGCCATCGGCTCCGGCACAGTTAACGGCCATGCCCGCCTGTCCGTTCTGAGCAGCATATTTTTTGAAAGTTTTAAAGTCGACTAGGGAATTAATGTGTCGTGAAGTTTTGAAAATAACATTTCCGCCCTTACCGCCATCACCGCCATCGGGTCCACCTCGTGGAGCATAGGCTTCACGACGAAACGTCACAGCACCCGGACCGCCGCGACCAGAGGAAATAGTAATTTTAACTTCATCAACAAACTTCATAAAAACTTCTTTGAATTTTAAAAGACCACATGCACACAAAACAAAGGGAGCTTTGTTAAAAGCTCCCCTCATCTACTTAATATATTTAAGTCTAGTTATTACGCTACTTTTGGGTAAACGCTAACTTTAAATTTCTCTTTTGAAACTCTTTCAAATTTAACCAAACCTTCAATGATAGAATAGATCGTGTGATCACGACCGATTTTAACATTGTTTCCAGTTTTGAACTGAGTTCCACGCTGACGAACGATAATCGTTCCAGCTTTAACTAATTGTCCACCAAATCTTTTTACACCTAAGCGCTTCGACTGTGAGTCCCGGCCGTTCTTCGTACTACCACCGGCTTTTTTACTTGCCATGATTTAACTCCGTTTCTTTAAAAATTGTTTAATATTAATAATTACTTATCTAAATTACTTTTTCTTTGCAGTTGTCTTCTTAGCCGTTTTTTTTGCAGCTGTTTTAGCTGAACGCTTAGAAGGGGCTTTTTTAGCTGCTGCTTTTTTTACAGTTGCTTTCTTCTTTGGAGCGGCTTTTTTAGCTTTTGGAGCTGGAGCAGCTGCTTTTTCAGAAGATTTGCCTACTGCTGCTTCTGCGCGTGCGCGAGAATCAGCAACTTTTTGTTCAACGCGTGCTTTTCTTAATGCAGCCATGTCTTTAACAACTGGTTTTGCATCAGTAGTCGCCGTTTGACCATCTGGTGAAGTGATTGATTTAACAAAAACTTCAGTAAAGCTTTGTTTGTGTGTTCCAAATTTTCTGTAGCTATGACGACGTTTTTTCTTGAAAACGAAAACCTTCATAGTACGTGCTTGTTTTGTAACAACTAAAGTTACTTTTGCATTTTTAACTGTCGGAGTTCCAACGTGTGTTTTATCTCCACCAACCATTAAAACTTCATCAACTGAAAATTCTGAACCCAAATCTTTGTCCAATTTTTCAATTTGTAATACATCACCAGCTTGAACGCGATATTGCTTTCCGCCTGTTTTGATAATTGCGTACATACTTTCCTCCATAAGAAAGATTTATAAAACAAAGACCTTTTGTGCCATACCGGCTAGTTGTCGGTCAACACCGAATTCAAGATCCCACGAAATGTCCTGTTGTAATGACCCATTTAATGTGTTAATCGGGTCATCATGAAAAAACTCACCGAACTACCGAACTTAACTTGGACTGACAACGAAGAAATTAATTCGATTTTAATAGACCTGAACGACCTGTTGGGTGTTTTTTGGGCACAACAAGGGAGAATTGGTGAAACTAGCGACTGGAAGCGCTCTGTCCTGGAGGGATTGAATTTTTTTTCATTAGACATCCCCCTTTTAGCCAATTGGGTGAAAAACGCCCCCGATGAAATCGATCCCTTTTTAAAATCCGGACTGTTTTTGTTTTGGTTTGAAACCCTGTATAACCGCGAAAATGATCCCACCCATTATGGCAGTTTGTTGGCAGAAAAATTTATTTTTACTGATGATCAAAAGCCGCTTCTGATTCATTCCTTAGCCAGCGAAATTATTCAAAACAGATTTTTATATTGGAATCTCATCGAGCAAAGCCAAAAAAATAATTACGACATCACCGCTTGGTTAAAGCTGTATTTAAATATCTTTTTAAGTTTGCTACAGACCAATTTCGAAAGTCTGAATTTAATTAATTTCAAAAACGATTATTTGAAATACTTGAGCTTGCAGCTGAGCGAAAGACAAGTTCATTTTTTATGTAAATATTTGGACGACAGAAATAAGCAGTCCGACATCAAATTAACCAACGAATATGTGGTGTCTGTCGCAGGTTGCAGCCGTGAAACAGCCAAGCGTGACTTGGCTGTTTTAGTCAAAAAAGGAGTCATAAGCAAAATGGGTTCGGGGCGATCCGTTGAGTATGAAATTTTAAATTAACCTAATTTCTGGTTGTAAACGATATTTTTTCAGGCGCTTATATAATCAATTTATGATCTTATACAAATTTTCGCAAAGTTGCGATTACAGTCGGAAGCCAAATATATTTACTAAAAAAATATGTGCCCGATACAACAATTAGATTAGCACAGACCAACATAATCAACGTCATTGTGTACGCGATTTTAGATTCGGCCAGCAACTTCTTTCTGATAAACAATTCCGCTAAAATCAAATTTGGTATATAGAAAAAAAATGACATGATTATATCAAAAACACCATCAAATGCTTTTGTATGGCCTATTCTGCCAGTCAGAAATTCCCAAAATCCGTACTCCATTCGGTATAACCAAGAACCCACTACCAAAGCAAATAGTCTGATCGCCCACGCTTGGTGCTGATTAAAGTTTCTATTTTTTGCATTGATATGTGCGCCTGCAGCACAAATCAATACTAAAAATCCATAGAGTCCAAACCCTAAGTTCATCGGCCAACCACCAATAGTGCCCTTAACAAAAACAAATCCTAAACCGCCAACTCCGACGACATAGCACGAAAACAAATATAGTTTTCCAAGGGTTCTGTGCAAATGCGGATAAGATTCTCTGACTTTTTTGAGTAATTGAATTGGACCAAGTAATAATAAAATGGCTCCACTCAAAAAATGAATTCCAATTAAAAAATTAGCTGCTAGTTGATCTTTGGTATAAAGATTCGGCAACAACACATTCCATTTTTCTGGATTCCCGAGAAAAATAGATCCGACATAGTTGGCCAAAATATATATAGCAAAACCAAAAATGCTCAACCAAGTCAAACCAATGAGTAAGCGCACCAACCATACTAAGTATTGCTTTTGATTCATGAATTGAGCTTATCTAATTCATTCAGGTATTACAATTATTTTGATTTTTCAACTTTCTATTCCGCCGCCGAAAACACCTAATTGTGATTTGGCTGCGTTGGCAAAAAGAGTCTAGAGCGCCTACAAAAATGAGCGCTCCATCTATTATGATTTAAAAAACTAATCAAAAATCTCGTATTGTTCCATGTGGTACGAAGGTTCGATTTTAAAAGCCAGCGAGTGACCAAATTTTTTCTCGAGATGTTCAAGCGTTTCGTTTTCCTCTTCGTAAATCCAGTCAACGATGTCGGCGTGGCAATGCACAATCAGGCTTTTCTTTTTATTTTCAACAAGGCCTACTTCGCGCTCGATGTCGCGGAAAATTTCGTTAGCGATGGTTGATTTGCGTTTGATATAACCTTTGCCGTCGCAATATGAACAAGGCTCGCAAAGTGTTTTGACAATACTTGGGCGAATGCGCTTACGAGTCATTTCAACAAGACCCAGCTCGGACATAGAAATAATATTCGTACGGCTGCGATCTTTTTTAAGTTCTTCTTCAAGGGCCTGCAGCACTTGTTCGCGGTGAACTTCTTTTTCCATATCAATAAAATCGATAATAATAATTCCGCCCACATTACGGACGCGCAACTGATGGGCGACTTCCTTAACCGCTTCAAGATTTGTTTTTAAAATCGTATCTTCAAGGTCTTTTTTTCCAACGTATTTTCCTGTATTCACATCAACAACAACCAGCGCCTCGGCCTCGTCAATCACGATATAGCCACCCGACTTCAACCAAACCTTGCGTTCGACAGCACGAGAAATTTCTAGATCGATATCATACAAGTCAAAAAGCGGTTTTTTCTCTTCGTAAAGAATGATGTTTTGTTTGTACTTGGGCATCAATTGAGAAACAAATTTGCTCACTTTTTTATAAACTTCAGGATCATCCACCCAAACAGTTGTGACATCTTCGCTCATTAAATCGCGTAGCGCTCTTAATTCAACATCCAGTTCGGCGTGCACAAGGCCGGCTGTTTTTTTCTTTTCATAATTTTTGTGAATTTCTTTTCCAAGACGATCTAAATATTCAATATCGGATTTCAAAGACTCTTCGGTCGCGCCTTCGGACGCTGTTCGCACGATCACGCCGCCCGATGGATTAATTTTTTGAATAAGCGCTTTTAATCGATCTTTTTCTGACTCATCTTCGATTTTTCTTGAAATTCCAACATGTTTCACGAAAGGCATGTAAACAACGCCCCGACCTGGCAATGAAATATGCGTCGTAATGCGCGCACCTTTAGTGCCAAGTGGATCTTTTGCAACTTGAACCATAACGTGTTGGCCTTCTTTGATCAAATCTTGGATCGGAGTTTTGATTTCACGCGAAGAACGGCCTGTATCATCATTATCTGAAGAAGAGTCTTGATCCTCGTCTTCGTCAAAAAAATCTTTGCCATCACCGGTGATGATGTCACCCACATAAAGAAAGGCCGCCTTCTCTAGACCAATGTCTACAAAGGCTGCTTGCATACCTGGCAAAACTCGCGTTACAATTCCTCGGTGAATAGTACCTACCAAGGTCGGTGAAGATTTTTTTTCAATTTTTAAATCCATCAAAACCCCGGACTCGACGTAAGCCACGCGGGTTTCAAGCGGTCGAACATTAATCAAAATTTCTGCAGCCATTTGTATTCTTTCTTTAAGTTTGTATCTAGTTGTACCGAATAAAGACATGATAATCAAATTTTTGAGGATGATTCATGGCAACTATCGACGATTTATTTAGATTAATGGTTGAACAAAAAGCATCGGACTTGCATATCACAAGTGGCGCTCCGCCCTATTTGCGAATTCATGGCGGAATGTCGCCGTTGAATTACCGACAGCTAACTGCGCAAGACGTTCAAGGATTAATCTTTGAAATTCTGAATGAAAAACAAAAAAAGGCTTTCGTCGAAAAATGGGAGCTGGATTTTGCCTATGTCCTCGAAGGCGTTGGGCGTTTTCGTTGCAACATCTTCATGCAAAGAAAAGGCTTGGGTGCCGTTTTCAGAACGATCCCTGAAAAAATTAAGTCAGCGCAAGAGTTAAATTTACCGCAGTCAATTATAGATTTAACTGACACAGACCGTGGATTAATTTTGGTAACTGGACCCACGGGTTCTGGTAAGTCGACGACACTGGCCGCAATGATTCAGCATATTAATTCCAGTCGAGATGCCCACATTTTGACTGTCGAAGATCCGATCGAGTTCGTTCATCCGAATTTAAAATCTTTGGTGAATCAACGTGAAATTGGTGCTCACACAAAATCTTTTGCAAATGCCCTGAAGGCGGCATTGCGTGAAGATCCAGATGTGATTTTAGTGGGAGAGCTTCGTGATTTAGAAACAATTTCCTTAGCCTTAACAGCTGCGGAAACGGGCCACTTAGTTTTTGCAACTTTACATACAAATTCTGCCGTCAAGACAATGGATCGTATTATTGACGTTTTCCCTTCAGGACAACAGCCACAAATTCGTGCCATGCTTGCAGAATCATTACGTGGTGTCGTCGCACAAACATTATTTTCGCGAGCCGACAAACAAGGTCGAGTCGCTGCTTTTGAAATATTAAAGGGAACAAAAGCCGTTGCGAATCTGATTCGTGAGGGTAAAAACCATCAAATTGCTTCAATTATGCAAACAAGCGCAGCACAGGGCATGGTTCTGTATGAAAAATATATTGAAGATCTTGTTAAAAAAGGTCTTGTGACCGCAGCCGATGCAAAATCATTCCTCGGAAAAGAAGATTTGCCAGGCGTTAAAGTCGCCTAGCTGTTGATTGCTTCACAGAGCTTGTTTAGAATTTCTAAATGAGCTCAAATACTATAACTCCAAAAGAACTTGCACAATATATTGATCACACATTATTAAAACCTGAGTCGACGAAAGCTCAAGTTCGCAAAATCTGCGAAGAAGCTTTGGAACATCATTTTTATGCTGTGTGTGTGAATTCGGGAATGGTTTCAACCTGTCGCGAAATTTTAAGAAATACAAAAATTCAAATCGCGAGCGTTGTTGGCTTTCCTTTAGGCGCTAACGACACAGCCACCAAAGCTTTTGAAACAAACAGAGCTATTAATCTGGGTGCCTCCGAAATTGATATGGTTTTGAATATCGGCGCGCTGAAGGGGCAAGAATACGCCTTTGTCGAACGCGACATTTTCGATGTTGTTCGTGCTGCCGAAGGAAAAATCGTCAAAGTGATCTTAGAAACATCTTTGCTGACGGACGAAGAAAAAAAGAAAGCTTGTGAAATTTCAGTGAATGCTGGAGCTCATTTTGTTAAAACCTCGACGGGTTTTGGCGGCGGTGGTGCCACCGTGGCTGACATTGAACTGATGAAATCAGTTGTTGGTAAAAACGCTAAAATTAAAGCCAGCGGAGGCGTTAAGGATTTTGAATTCGCACAAAAGCTCATTGCCGCAGGAGCTGTGCGACTAGGAACAAGTTCGGGTGTTCAATTAGTGAAGGGCTTGCAAGTGCAAGCGGGATATTAATCATGATTCCTTCAGAAATTATTAAAAAAAAGCGCAATGGTTCCGTTTTAACTGATGAAGAAATTCAATTTTTCATTATGGGCTATACCCGCGGCGAAATCCCGGACTATCAAATGTCTGCGCTTTTGATGGCGATTTATTTCAAAGGCATGAGCAGCGCTGAAACAGTGTCTTTGACAAAATGTATGTTGAATTCGGGTATCGTTGTCGATACTTCGCAAATACCTGGATACAAAGTTGATAAACATTCGACTGGCGGCGTGGGTGACAAAACCAGTTTAATTTTAGGCCCTGTTGTTGCCGCTTGCGGCGTCTATGTTCCGATGATTTCCGGGCGCGGCCTAGGACACACAGGTGGAACTTTGGATAAATTAGAATCCATTCCTGGTTTCAATACCCAACAAAGCTTAGAAAAATTTATCGAAATTACAAAAGATATTGGAACTTGTTTTATCGGACAAACCAAAGACATCTGCCCTGCCGATAAAAAAATATATGCTTTACGTGATGTCACGGCCACCGTCGAAAGCCTGCCTTTGATTTGCGCCAGCATCATGTCAAAAAAATTAGCTGAGGGCATTGATGGATTAGTTCTGGACGTCAAATTTGGTTCTGGTGCTTTTATGAAAACGCTCGACGATGCCAGAGCCTTGGCAAAAGGTTTGATGTCCATCGGCCAAGGTTACGGCAAAAAAGTCGTGGCGCTTTTAACTTCGATGGATCAACCACTGGGGCGCTTTGCAGGAAATGCCTGGGAAGTTTTTGAGTGTGTTGAAATCATGAAAAATAAATCTTTTATTACAGCTGATGGCATTGATTTATATGCCGACACGCGCGAACTTTCTTTGCAGTTGTCTGCGCAAATGATTCACATATCAGGAAAAACATCTTCTGTTCAACAGGCGTATGAAATGGCCACAGATGCGTTGGTCAGTGGGCGCGCTCTAGAAATTTTTGAAAAAATGTGTCTTCGCCAATCTGGAAATTTAGGCCTGCTGAAACTGTCAGAGAAAAAGCTGGAAGTAAAAGCTTCGACCGACGGGTATTTAGCAAGTTTGAACGTAGAAAAAATCGGTATTGCGGGTATTCTATTAAAAGCTGGTCGCATGGCGACGACAGATATTATTGTTCCCACATCAGGAATTGAGTTTCACAAACGAATTGGTTCGTCGGTGAAAAAGGGCGATACTCTTTTTACCATTCACGGTGATGATTCCAATTTATTTTCAGAAGCTGAAAAAATATTAAGTGCCTGCTACCAAATCAACTTGCAAAAGCCAGTGGATCAAGTTCTGATTAAAGAAGTTGTGGAGTAATAATGACAATACAAAAACTAACAGAGACAGCCACGTTTATTAAATCTAAGACAAAAATTAAACCCCGAATTGGAATTATTTTGGGATCTGGATTAGGACACTTCGTTCAACATATCAATGTTGACGCGAGTATTCCTTACCGAGATATCCCCAACTTTATCCCGCCTACAGTAGAAGGACATTCGGGAAATTTAATTTTAGGACAAATCGGCGACGCCCAATTGGTCGTCATGCAAGGGCGCCTTCATTATTATGAAGGCCACAACATGGAAACCGTTGTGTTTCCAACTCGCACAATGGCTGCGCTGGGAATCGAAATTTTGATCGTCACAAATTCGGCCGGTGGCTACGGCGATGGCATGCGTGCCGGCGATTTTATGATTATTGAAGATCATATTAACATGATGGGCACAAACCCACTAATGGGTCCCAACATCAAAGATCTGGGTCCACGCTTTCCGGATATGACTCAGGCTTATGATCATTCTTTGATTGCTAAGGCAGAACAAGTTTTTCAAGCCCAAAAAACAGACTATCACAAAGGAATTTATGTGGGCGTCACAGGCCCCACGTATGAAACTCCGTCAGAAATTAGAATGTTTAAGCTGATGGGTGGAAAAGCCGTTGGGATGTCGACTGTTCCTGAAGTTATTGCTGCCAATCATATGGGTCTTCGTGTTGCAGCCGTGAGCTGCATTACAAATTTAGCAGCCGGAATTAGCGACACAAAATTAACTCATGCTGAAGTGACAGAAACAGCTAAAAAAGTAGAACAAAAATTTTGTTCATTCTTAAAAGAATTGGTGGAAAAAATATGAAAAAATTATTTTTAAGTGTTTTGTTTTTTACTCAGCTATCCTCTGCCGCCTTGAATGGCGAATGGGTTGGTTGGGGTCAGTGGAGCTATGATAATGCGGCTGTTTCTTGTAACCCAATGAAAATGACATGGACTGAAAACGAAAAGACTCTGGCTATCAACAAGGGAATTTTCGAGTGTGAAGTTTTAGTTATGCATTTAGGAAAAACAGAGTGGACTAAAAAAGAGGGCTTGTTGTTCGACGAAGATAATAAGCAAGTTGGCACCTACACAGACGAACTCATCAGCTTGTATATGCCAAGTCCCAACGTGAATACGACAATACATATTCAGGTTAAAAAAACTAGACCAACCAGCTACGATTACCAAGAGGTTTGGTTCAATAAAAACGAAAAACTGTATGTCATTACAGGTCGTTTTTTTAACGGTTCAAATTAATTTATTTTCTCGACTTTTTCACGACTGGAAAGTCTAGTTTCCAGACTTATTTTTTACAAAATCTAACCGAAAAGCTTTCTGTGACGTCATCAGAACAGACCACCCTTCTGATGCCACCAGAAAGCTACTGTGCAAAAATTAAAAAAATTACAAAGCTTGTTCTTCGTAGTCGTTGGTCTAGTTGCTCTTTCGGGATGTAACAACGGAAAAACATCTGAATCCGTGATGTCCGAACAAAACGCGCAGGCCTGCACAAGCGCGACAGTCAAAAATCAATATGTGGTTGGCTGGGAAGATGGCACTTATACAATTGAAAATGCCACATCGGATGATGATTTTAGAAAAAATTTTGTTAATAAAAAATTAGCCCTCATTCGACACGTCGATCGTGATTATAAAATCCAGCTGCAAGTGAATCAAAATAGCGAAGTGACCGTTCAAGCGGCTGGTGGATTGAACTGGGGGCCCACAAAAGTCGAAGCCAGTTCTGTTTGGTCACAAGGTTTTCAGGGACAAAACATCAAAGTTGGTGTCGTCGATGGGATGGTCGACGCAACTCACTCTCAACTGGCACCGAATGTAGTTTCAGTGACTCAGTTTAACAATGAAGCCAATGATCCTGCTCGCAATAAACATGGCAGTCATGTCAGTGGTATTATTGCGGCCGATCCTAACATGGGACCCGTCACTGGAGTCGCTCCTAAAGCAAAAATTATCGGAGGTCAGTTTATTGACAATGCCGGTGGTGGATCGCTGGGCGAAGCTATTTTGGCCATGAATCACGTCGCCAATCAAGGCGCCAAAATTATTAATATGAGCTGGGGTGGCGCCCCCTGTGTACAAAATTTAAAAAGCGCTATGGAGCAATTGTCTGCGCAAAATATTTTATTGGTTACTGCCGCGGGTAATGAAGGCATTAATCTGGATTATTCTCCCAGCTATCCGGCGGCCTTTGGAGTTTTGAATCAAATCAATGTGGCCGCAACGACGGTCGACGACATGATGATTTATTTTTCGAATCGTGGATTCAGAACAGTCAACATTGCTGCACCTGGAGTTGGAATTTATTCAACTGTTCCTACAAACAAAATCGAGGCGATGGATGGAACCAGCATGGCTGCGCCACTGGTGTCTGGGGTCGCTGCTCTTTTATTCAGTGCAGAACCTACGGCTTCAGCTCAGCAAGTCAAATTAGCAATTTTAAACTCGGTTGATACACCAATGGCCGGTTTACAGGTCAGTAGTCGGGGTCGAATCAACGCGCGAAAAGCTCTTGATCAACTTCGTCTTATTTTGTCATCAAAATGATGCTCTGTGTTTTGTTAACACAGAGATTCAGTTGAGCACCTCTTTGCAAACATGATAAATTTTCATTCTTAGAGTCGAGTAAAAACTCGATTAAAAAATGAAAGGTTTTTCATGCGACAATATATCTCAGATCTTAAAAATTTTGTGGGCGAAACAGTGACGCTTAAAGGCTGGGCGTATCAAACACGCTCGTCAGGTAAAGTTAAGTTTTTAGAACTTCGCGATGGCACTGGAATAGTACCTTGTATCTTTTTTGCCAAAGACTGCGGCGAAGCTGTTTTTAATCAATTCGAAGAAATTACTCAAGAATGCTCTGTCTCTGTCACGGGCCAAGTCCGCAAACATCCAAAATTTGAAAATGTTTTTGAAATTGGTGTGACGTCTTTTGAAATTATTGGAAAGTCAGAAAACTATCCCATCACTCCAAAAGAACATGGCACTGATTTTTTAATGGAAAATCGTCACTTATGGATTCGTTCAAAAAGACAACATGCTATTTTGCGTGTACGTCACGAAATTGTTTCAGCAACCAGAGATTTTTTTGATGGTCGCGGATTTACATTAACGGATGCTCCTATTTTTACGCCGGCCGCTTGTGAAGGTACTTCGAATTTATTCGAAACAAAATACTTTGACGATAAAATGTATTTATCGCAATCCGGACAACTTTACATGGAAGCGACTTCGAAGGCTTTCGGTAAGGTTTATTGTTTTGGGCCAACGTTCCGAGCTGAAAAATCAAAAACACGCCGACACTTAATTGAGTTTTGGATGGTTGAACCTGAAGTGGCTTTTAATGACATGTACGACAACATGGATTTAGCAGAAGCATACACTGAATACATTGTTCAACGTGTTCTTAAAAATCGCCAAGAAGAATTGCGCGTTCTTGAAAGAGATATTTCTAAGTTAGAAGTCATCAAAGGCAAATTTCCAAGACTTCATTACAAAGAAGCTTGTGAAATCATTAAAAAGGAAAACAAAGACTTTGTTATTGGCGACGATTTTGGCGCGCCAGATGAAACAATTATTTCTTCACAGTTTGACAAGCCTGTTTTTGTTCACCACTTCCCTCAAGCTATCAAAGCATTTTATATGAAAGAAGATCCAAACGACAAAGGCTATGCGATGGGTTGTGATATGTTAGCAACAGAAGGCTATGGCGAAGTCATCGGTGGCGGACAACGTGAAGAAAGCGTTGAAGTTTTAATCCAACGAATCAAAGAACACCAGTTAGATCAAAAAGATTTCGAATGGTATTTGGATTTACGCAGATATGGAAGTGTACCAAGTTCTGGCTTTGGTTTAGGACTTGAGCGTGCTGTGACTTGGATTTGTGGATTGCCACACGTTCGCGAAACAGGTTCGTTCCCAAGATTGTACGGCCGCGCTTACCCTTAATCATTTTTACCTACGCAAAAGAGAATTTTATGACAGATATGATGAAACTTAAAATCGAAGAACTTGAAAAACGCAACGACGCGGCTTTGGCTGGTGGCGGTGCGGATAAAATTGCCAAACACAAACAAGGTGGTCGTCTGACGGCGCGCGAACGTGTCGACGTTTTGCTAGATCCAGGCAGCTTTGTTGAAATGGATCGTTTTGTAACTCACCGTTGTACAAATTTTGGAATGGAAAAAACAAAATTTCCGGGCGATGGAATTATCACAGGCTATGGTCGAATCAATGGAAAATTAATTTACGTTTCTTCGCAAGATTTTACAGTAACTGGCGGATCGATGTCGCGCACGCAGGCCAACAAGATTTGCAAAGTGATGGATCTTGCAATGAAAAACGGTGCTCCTTTCATTTCAATTAATGATTCGGGTGGCGCGCGTATCCAAGAAGGCATCGAATCTTTGGGTGGTTACGCCGATATTTTCACTCGCAACACAATGGCTTCCGGAGTGATTCCACAAATCACGGCGATCATGGGGCCTTGCGCGGGTGGCGCGGTTTATTCCCCGTCAATTACAGATTTCGTATTTATGGTTGAAAACACCAGTTATATGTTCGTCACAGGACCTGATGTTATTAAAACTGTGACTCATGAAGAAGTCACAAAAGAAGAATTGGGTGGAGCCGTTACTCATTCACAAAAATCAGGAGTCGCTCACTTTACGGCTCGTGATGATAAACATTGTTTATTATTAATTCGTGAATTGATGAATTTCTTGCCGACAAATAATTTAGACGACGCAACGACTTTGGCGTCTAAGGATAGTCCTGATCGTTTGGTTGAAAATTTAAATAATATCATCCCGGACAATCCTAAAAAACCTTATGACATGAACGCAGTTATTTCAGAAGTTGTGGATGAGGGTTATTTCTTGGAAGTTCATAAACATTTCGCGCAGAATGTTGTTGTCGGTTTTGCACGATTCAATGGGCGACCTGTGGGTATTGTCGGAAACCAACCACAAGTTTTGGCGGGTTGTTTAAATATCGAAGCCTCTAGAAAAGCCGCCCGATTTATTCGTTTTTGCGATGCTTTTAATATTCCAATCGTTTCTTTTGTCGATGTTCCAGGTTTCTTGCCCGGCAAAGACCAAGAATGGAATGGAATCATTACTCATGGTGCGAAATTGCTTTACGCTTATGCCGAAGCCACTGTTCCTAAAATTACAGTTATCACTCGTAAAGCCTACGGTGGTGCTTATATCGTTATGGGTTCTAAATTGTTGCGCTCTGATGTGAATTTGGCCTTCCCGTCTGCAGAAATTGCAGTGATGGGCGCAGAAGGCGCTGTTAATATTATTCAACGTGAAGCGATTGCAAAAGCCAAAGATCCTGCGGCCGAACGCGCGCGGCTAACAGCTGAATATGAAAAAATGTTTAGCAACCCTTACGTTTCTGCCGAGCTTGGTTACACAGATGAAGTCATCGATCCAGCTTTAACTCGTAAACGCATTATTGATTCGTTGGAAATGCTTCGCAATAAACGCGATACAAATCCACCTAAAAAACACGGAAATATCCCGCTTTAAGAAAGAGAACGATTCATGATACAACCTCCTTTTAAAAAAATCCTAATTGCAAATCGCGGAGAAATCGCGATTCGTATCACACGCGCTTGTCGTGAATTAGGAATTGCTTCGGTCGCTGTTTTCAGCGACGCTGATCGCGATAGTTTACATGTGTTTTTGGCGGACGAAGCTTACCACATCGGGCCTTCTCCATCGAAAGAAAGCTATTTGAATTATAAAAAAATTCTTGAAGTGGCACAGCAAGCCGGTGTGGATGCGATTCATCCCGGATATGGATTTTTATCAGAAAATGCAATTTTTGTCCGCGCTTGCAAAGAGGCTGGAATTACATTTATTGGCCCGACTCCGGAAAACATGGAGTCAATGGGTGATAAATTGTCTGCCAAAGCGTTGATGAAAAAAGCCAATGTTCCTTTGGTTCCTGGCAGTGATGGCGGAGTTGAATCCGTTGAGGAGGCAACTGCAATTGCGAAAAAAATCGGATTGCCAGTTATTATCAAAGCCTCTGCCGGAGGCGGAGGAAAAGGGATGCGCGTTGTGCGCACTGAAAGTGAACTTGAAAGTGCTTTTCGGGCTTGTCGCAGCGAAGGCCAAAACTATTTTGCCGATCCCACTGTTTACATCGAAAAATTTATTAACGATCCGAAGCATATCGAAATTCAAGTGTTCGGCGATACTCATGGCAACGTTGTCCATTTATTTGAACGCGAATGCTCTGTTCAGCGTCGTCATCAAAAAATTATCGAGGAATCTCCATCGCCGAGTGTTCCAGATGATGTCCGTAAAAAATTAGGCGATGCCGCTGTTCGTGCGGCCAAATCAATTAGTTATGTTGGCGCCGGAACGATTGAATTTATTTTTGATAATACGACAAAAGAATTTTATTTCATGGAAATGAATACCCGTTTGCAAGTCGAACACCCGATTACAGAACTTGTGACGGGATATGACTTGGTCAAAGAACAAATCTGGGTCGCCAAAGGAAAGCCTTTAAGTTTTAAGCAAGAAGACATCCAACAAAAAGGACATGCCATCGAAGCACGTATTTGCGCGGAAGATCCAATTACTTACAAACCGCATCCCGGCGTTATTCGTGCTTGTCGACATCCACAAGGTCCATTTTTGCGAATCGATTCTTATGCTTATCCGGGTTACGAAGTTCCGATTTATTACGATCCAATGATCGCAAAAGTCATCACTTGGGGAGATACGCGCGAAGAAGCAATTGATCGGATGCAAAGAGCATTAACCGAATTTGTGTTAACAGGAATTAAAACAAATATCGTTTTACATAAATCGATTTTAAAACACCCTAAGTTTTTAGATGGTACTTATACAACTCAGTTTATCGAGAAGAATTTTGAAGTTCTTGAGCCCGAGTTGTTCAAAGAAGTCGAAGATCCAGTGTTTTTAATCGCGGCGGCTATTACCGCTTACCAAGACCGCAAGTCTAAAGATGTTCGTCGCTTGAATGTGGCGTCCAACTGGCGTCGTATTGGTCGCAAAATTCAACTTAGAACATAATGATCAGGAAAAAATATGTATTTTGAAGCCGTACTAAATAATAAAAAATATAAAGTCGATGTTCACGAGGAAAAAACTTGCTGGAAAGTTTCAGTACAGCAAGAGGGCAAAGACTGGATTCACTATGATATTTCTAAGAATGACTACAAGTCCGCCGAGGAGTATGTCAGCTTTCTGTTTCATGGCAAATCCTATCTGATTGACGTTTTAGGACAAGACACTGAGTACACTGTTTTCACACGTAACTCTTTCCGCACTATTAAAATTTTTAATGATGAAATGCTTTTGCACGAGTCACTGAAAAAAGGCGGAGGCTTTGGCGGCGACTCTGTTTTAAAAGCAGGTATGCCTGGAAAAATCATCGAGATTTTTGCCAAAGAAGGTGATGAAGTTAAAGCAGGAAAGCCTTTATTAATCATGGAAGCCATGAAAATGGAAAACGAAATGCGGGCGACGGCAGACGTGAAAATCAAAAAAATCTGTGTCAAGCAAGGCGACTCTGTTGAAACTGGCGCCGTATTAATTGAATTTGCAAACTAAATTTAAAGGAGATCTTATGAAAAAATTATTATTAACAGCACTTTGCTTATCAGCATTTGCTTGCGGCCCAAAAGCTTTTGTAAAAGGTCAGTACGAAGACGCTGAAAAAGAAAATTTAATGAATGACCAATGGTCTGAAACAGACATGCAGGTTGTTGTTAAAGACATGGTGAATTCGATGGTTCAGCACAAATCCATTGCTGCCGCTCAAAAAATGCCGATCATCATGGTGACTAATTTACAAAACAAAACTTCTGAACATATCGACACACAAAGCATTATGGATATGGTTCGCGTTGAGTTAACGAACTCTGGCAAAGTCGCCTTCGTTGATAAAGAAGCGCGTACGGATATTTCAAACGAATATGACTATCAAAATTCAGGAATGGTTTCTGAAGAAACCAAAAAAACGGCTGGTGGGCAAATTGGTGCCGATTATATCGTGAACGGTCGCCTGGATTCAATCGTACAGGAAGTTGGCAAAGAAAAGACTGTTTACTACAAAGTCACTTTGAATTTAACCAACCTAAAAACGGGTATTATTTCTTGGACGAATCAAAAACAAATTCGTAAGAAATTTAAAAAGAAATCTATTGGTCTTTAATTTTGAATGAAAAAAATATTCCTGCTGTTTTTAATATTTCTGTCTGGATGCGCCACCTATCAAACCAAGGTGGCTCCCGCCAGACAGTTTTTGCAGGAAAAAAATTGCTCGCAAGCGCTCCAGCAATTGGAGCCGCTAGCCAACAAAGCCGATGGTGATCAACTTGTTTATTTGATGGACTACGGAAGCGCTTTGCAGATCTGTGAAGACCCTAAAAAAAGCACCGAAATTTTCTTAAAAGCCGAACAACTTTCTGAACAAAATGACTATCATTCTGCTTCGCGTGTCACTGGCGCCACATTGCTGAACGAAGAAATGATTCAATACAAGGGCGATACTTTTGAAAAGCTTTTTTTAAATGTTTCTTTGGCCATTAACTTTATACAGCAAGGCCAAACAGACAGCGCTTTGGTTGAAGTTCGTAAAATGAATCAAAAATTTGTTAAATTAAGCGGCGAAGAAAAAAAGCCTTACGAGCTTAATTCGTTTTCAAAATATTTATCGGCCCTGATTTGGGAACTGGATAAAAAATATGACGATGCCTGTATTGATTATAAGGATGCCTACAATCTAGATCCAAAATATCGCCAAGTAGCTCTGGATTTAATGCGTAGTTGTTATCGAGCTGGCCGAACAAGTGATTTTGAAAAGTTCGCTCAACAAATTGGTGCAACGGCAGATGAAAAAAGCTGGGCCCAGAAAAAGAAATCACCCGAAATCATTTTCATATTTTTACAAGGGTGGGGTCCGCGAAAAGTTCCACGCGATTCAATTTCTGCACGATTGCAGCCTGTTTACAGTCAAACGCAAAAAATTCAAGTCAGTGTTGGCGACGAAAAACATATCTCATCTGCGGTTTATAATGTCAGCGACGCCGCTATTCGAACGCTGGAAAACGACTATTCGTCTTTAGTGGCTCGCAGGGTTGGTTCGCGTGTTGCCAAAGAAGTTGTTGCCGATCAGCTACGGCAGAAGGATTCAGCTTTAGGAGCAGCGGCCTGGTTATTAATGGTCGCTTCTGAACGAGCAGACTTAAGACAGTGGTCAACTTTGCCAGAAACCATTCACGTTTTGCGCATTCCGGTCAAAGCTGGCGAGTATAATCTAAAAATTGAAGGGCTTGGCTATAACAATGCTGTTACCGAGGAATTCGCCGAATCGGTTTTGAATATTAAATCCGGCGAGCAAAAAATTAAAATTATTCGTTCTGTAAAATAATTATTCTTCGGCTAAAGTTTTGATTTTATACTTTGCAAGCGATCGGCATGTTGTTTCTACGCCCTCTTTTTCGCACTTCATAGATCCACAAACGATCGAAATAATTTTGTTATCTTTGTTGTCTTCACGAAATTCTTTTTTCCACTCTGTACAAGCCGCCTTCCAATTTTTCTCGGCGCTTTTTGCCACAACATCCTTGTCGCCAGCTAAATCGTGATTGCCCTCGACGATCGAATATTTTCTTTTAGGCTCAACAGAAGATCCTTTTTTTATTGAAATTGTCGTATCTTGATTGGCTTCTACTTTATTAACACTGACTTCTTGTGCGTTTACTGACAACGCCGCCATCATAAAAAATGCAGAAATAATTTTTTTCACAAAGACTCCTTTAAAAATTGATTTTTTCCATTTGTTGTATTTTGCGCTTTTCAAAATACATAATTACCCAAATAGAAATTTCATACATAATCGCCAAAGGGACTAACAATAACATCATGCTTAGAACATCCGGAGGCGCGGCAATAGCCGCAACCACGGCGTTAATCACAATCGCGTAACGACGCTTTTCTTTAAGAAACTTGGAGCTAATAATTCCAATCATTCCCAGAAAAGAAATCACCACAGGAACTTCGAATGTAAAGCCGAAAATTAAAATCGTTTGAGTAAAAAAATCTAAATACTGGGAAATGGTGATCATCGGTTTATCAACCGTACCACCAAACTCCATTAAAAACTGAAAAGCTCCAGGAAACACCACATAATAACAAAATGCCGAACCGATTAAAAACTGCACCGTCCCCGCAATAACAAATCCGGAAACAATTTTCTTTTCACTTTTATATAAAGCTGGGGAAATGAATCGCCAGATTTGATATAACCAAAAAGGACAAGATACGATCACACCGCAAACTAATGAAATTCGAATATGCGCCAAAAACTTATCCATCGGACCGGTGAATACAAGACCTCCCCCTTGTAAAAAGGGCTGAATGGGTTTTCGAATGTATTCAAAGATATAATCACTGAGGCCCCAGCATAAACACATGCCAACAACAACGGCCAGCGCTGCTTTTTTTAAACAGTCACGAAGCTCAATCAAGTGCTCGATAAATGTCATGTTTTCTTTAGGCTCAGCTTGGTTTTGATCCGTCATCTTTTTTATCTTCTTGAGGTTTCGCCTCGGATACATTGCCTGTTTCTGGTTTCAACGAACCTTGTGGTGCAACTTTGTCTGGTTCTAAAAGTTTTTTAGCTGTAAATTCTTCTGGATTGAAAGCCGCATCTTTTTTAATATCGTCCCAAATGCCTGACGTTTGACGACGAACATCGTTCATAAAACGTCCAATTTCACGCATAACCCCAGGCAGTTTTTCTGGTGGAATCACAATAAGAATAATGATTCCAATCACTATCATTTGACTTAAACTCATGGTTTAAACTTAGCCTAGGCTTTCTTGATTTTCAATTGATCTTTAGGAAGCGCAAGGACGCCCATTTGAATCAGTCGATCTCTGGCCAAATCAGATCCCGTTTTAATGTATTTATCATACAATCGCAGAACATTTTGATCTGTTTGAACTGCGGACTTTTCGCTGATATAGCTTAAGACGTCCACAAACTCTAAAAAACGTTGTGAAAAAGTCTTATAAATGCTGGCGACAGTGTCTTCTTTGGTCCAAACTGCCAAATTACTATAAGCCGCACTGCCAATGTTGGAATAGTAATCGATATCAACAACTTTTCTCTGAAGAGAGTCTCCGAAAAAACCCGACACATACAAAGCTCGATCCGCCAGGGTTTTCATCATTTCTTTGTTTTTAGGGGCTTCTGAATTCATAGCCACCAAATACATTTCAGCCAAGGTTTGGGGTTCTGGCTCGGCGGCTGCGTCATTTGTCTGATATAAATTTTTGGTGTCCAGATAATGTTTTAATAAATGGACTAAGTAGGTTTCAACCAATGGCGCAGTTTTGATTTTACGCTGTTGGCAAGCCTCTTTTAAAACTTCTGAAAAATGTTGTTCAGGAGATATTAATAAAAAACTCATTCCTTATATCCCATTTTAATACACTTATCGGCTAATTCACTACTCAAGTTTAGCTTTAGCGAAAATTTTTAATTTTCTCGACTCAAGTCCAGCGTATTGGCCGACGAAACGAGGTTATGTCTGCAATTAAAACATCGCTTGAATATGGTCCGATACGCTCTTTGCTAGATTCTGCAGACATGAGCGAGGTTATGGTTAACTCTTGGAACAAGATTTTTGTCGAACATAAGGGCCTGCTTGTTCAAA
>Ga0255180_1000206_pt1 | contig 24572 bp, 20 predicted proteins | sample Atl_Colum_RepB_8_FD_189933 | JGI IMG/M metagenome (GOLD analysis project Ga0255180, IMG submission 189933) | Freshwater microbial communities from Altamaha River, Georgia, United States - Atl_Colum_RepB_8d | ecosystem: Environmental > Aquatic > Freshwater > River | place: USA: Georgia... | reverse complement strand
CCGAATCCTTTTTGACTGAAAAATCAGTTGAATTCAAAAACTTTATTAAAGGTTGGATTTGTGAATAGACCGCTTGTTTGTTTTTACAAAAATAATTCTATTTTAATTAGTGACCAATACGAGCTGATTCAGTTTTCTGGCCAGCCCAATGAACTCAGTGATTTTATTAAAAAAATTCATTCGAATCATTTGAATGCAATCAAAATTATACAAATTGATTTCGATCAAAAAAACGCCCACGTTTTTATTTGTCAAACTTTTCAAATTTTATCACGTTCTGAATTTGAAAATAAAATGAACCCGATTGATTTTACAAATCGTTTATTCTGGGATCAGTTAACTTATCAACCGACTATCCGAAAATCTGAATTTATCGATAAAATCAAAAAAATTAAACAAGACATCTCTGTCGGCAGATATTATCAAGTCAATTTGACAGATCGATTTACTGCCAAAAATAAATATCAAAACGATTTATGGAATAACGAAGAATTTCTGTCAGAGCTGATTCGCGTATTCAAAAATTTTAACTCTCGCTACCCAGCTTATTTACCATTACAGAACAAAGAAATATTATGTTGCTCTCCGGAATTATTTCTGCGCAAACAAGCCAACACATTGGTATCTGAGCCGATCAAAGGAACTCTGATCCAGGGACAAACTCATTCAGATGAGTTAATCAATAGCGATAAAGAAAACGCCGAGCTTTCTATGATTGTGGATTTGATTAGAAACGACATGAATACCATTTGCGATCAAGCTGTACAAGTCACTGCCCATCGGGAACTGATGAACATCGGTTACACAACACATACTTATTCCCAAATCACCGGCCAGTGTACAAAACCTTTTTGGGAAATCCTGACTGCAGTTTTACCTGGAGGATCTATTTCAGGTTGTCCTAAAATTGAAAGCTTACTCGCCATCCAAGAACTAGAAAACTTTGATCGTGGATTTTACACAGGAGTCATGGGTTGGTGGAAAAATGATGATTTCGAATTGAATATTGCTATTCGCAGTTTTTTAAAAACAGGCAACAGTGTTCAATATTTTACGGGCTGCGGAGTGGTTTACGACTCGGACCCAGAGAGCGAATGGCAAGAATTTTTAACTAAAGCCAGTCAGTTGAAATTGGACTTATCAAATGAAAATAATTGATTCTTTTTTAATTGATGCAAAACAGGCCCCGCTATTACAACACCACTTGCTTCGATCTCAAGAATCGTTCAAACACTTTTTTCTAAGTGTAAATACTTCCGAATTAGAACTTGTATACCAATCCGCTTTAACCCATTGTCCCTCTGACAAAAAAATAAAAGTTCGAATTGAATTCAACACTGAAAATTTGCAGCAGTCGATGATTGAATACCAACCCATCGATGAAATTGAAGCGCCGATTCAGTTGATCCAAGCACCACGCTGCTTATCCAGCGCAGAAATTCAAATAGCTAAATTTAAAACAGATCAACGCCAGCATTGGAAAGAATGGGATCAAATAACTTCGCAACAGAATACAATAGATATCTTGGCGTATAATTCAAATGGATTTATCACTGAAACCTCCAGATATAGTATTTTTTGTATTCAAAATTCAGTTGCGATGACTCCGCCGATCAGCGATGGCTGTCTGAATGGCGTTTTACGAAAAAAAATCTTAGAAATGGGTTATATCCATTGGAATCAACAAAAAATGACCGTCATTGAAAAATCAATTTCGCTTCAGGAAATCCATCAATTCGAAATCATTGTTGGCAATAGTGTTCGCGGATTAATGCAAGCCCGGCTGTTGGATTAACCCAGTCGCTTTTGTCGATTCAGTCGTCGACATAGTAGGCGCTACAAACGGGATATATTTTTCAGAAACCATTTTATGAATTTTTTGTGACAAAGCCGTGCGGTCTTCGTCGACTGTTGGAAACACCGGTGATAAAAATTCAATTTCACATGAAACCGAATCCAATTGAAGCGAACGCCAAATCGCCGGAAAAAAAGTTTGATCCCCGTACCAACAAACCGAATCGCGATATTTAAATTGGACGGGCTCATCGTTGATCGACTTAAAATTAAAAACAAAAGGACGAATCGGGCGAGATGCCAAAGCCGCAGACATCATCAATGTTTTTTTGAAAGGTAATACTTGCTCTCCGTTCGAAGCCACTGACTCGGCGTACAGCACGACACGAAAGCCGTCTTTTAAAACCTGAATAATATCTTTAAGTTCGTCTTGGATCTTCATACGGCTTTTACGATCCACATAGGCACAACCCGCTAAATCACAAATTTGACCCAGCACAGGTGTTTTTTTCATTTCTAATGAAGTAATAAAAATAGAGGGCTGAATTGATTGTAAACAAATAATATCAATAAAGCCGATGTGGTTCCCAACCAACAAGGATTGTTCTTGCGATGTAATTTCATTTTTAACAGTCAAACGAATATTAAAGGCCCACATGACCAGCTGACATGTTTTAGAGCAAACAAGAGCTCGGCGGCGGCGGCGCTCGATACTGTTCATCGTCGTCAATGATCCAACAATAGTAAATAGAAAATAAGCTAATACAAATAGAACAAATAATAAAAAGCGAACAACTGCGCGAGATTGTAAATAGATTGTTTTCATCCGGTTAGTCTATAATAAGAGAAGCCGCTTTGTACAGTCTGTCGAACAAACTTTCCCACATTTCTGAAGAATGATGCGGCAACTGGATAAAACAAAGGGCTTGTGGCTGGCGCTGACTGGCTGATCTCAGCTGCGCATACAATTCACGCGCTGCTTGATGAGCATCCGTCGAAAGCTTTAGAAATTCAATTTTATCGATTTTCCCGACGGGCTTAACGATCTTTACACCTTCAACTTCATCTGGCAGCTGAGATAACTTTTCATTTAAAATTCGACCTAGTTCGGATAATTTCATTTGTGGATTTCTGCAAACGACAAAAGGAATCGAAGGCATGTAATGGTGCTTCATATGACCTGGTGATTCTTTTTTATCGGTTGTATCAAACCAATTAAATAAAATTTTATTTTTATTTAAAACCTCTTCAATTTGCGACTTAAGAACTCCCCCTCGTCGTAAAATTGAAATTTGACGATCTTCTCGAACCAACAAAACTGTCGATTCGATTCCGATTTGACAATTTTCATAACCAACAGAATCTAAAATACCCACAGCCGGTCCGAACTCAGCCAGAACGTGCGCGGCTTGCGTTGGACTGGTTTTACCAAATTTATTCGCACTGGGTGCCGCAATTGGTTCGCCCAATTTTTCAATCAGTTGTTGCGCCAGCGGATGCGCAGGAATTCGCACACCGACATTTTCTAAACCTGATGTAATCAAGTCCGAAATGGAAGATTTCTTTTTCATCACCAAAGTTAAAGGACCTGGCCAAAAATTTTGCGCCAGTACTTCGGCGATATCTGACCAGCTGGCAAAACATTCTTGAGCTTGCTGAATAGAACTCACATGAACAATCAAGGGATCAAAAAATGGACGTTCTTTAGTTGAAAAAATTTTTTTAATGGCCTCTTCCGAAGAAATTCGCGCGCCTAGCCCATAGACAGTTTCTGTAGGAAAGGCTATGACATCGTTTGATTTAAGTCTGGTTACAGCAGTGTTAAGGTCGAGCATGAGTCAATAAATACACCAAAACTGAACCAAAGTTCAATGTATTAAAATGATATTCTCACCGATAATAATTTCATGGTTTCACTATGGATTATTATCGGATTAGCACTAGCCGCAACTTCGGTTGCCAGTTTAGCCGCCTTCTTCTCGGTTGTCGGTATCGGCGCTCTTTTTTCAGGAGCTTGGCTAGCTGTCTGTGCAATGGCTTCGTCACTTGAAATCGCTAAATTCGTGTTAGCTGCCTATTTGCATCAGCAATGGGGATCAGTTAACAAAATTTTTCGTTCGTATTTAGTCTTTGCCATTGTTGTTCTGAGCATTATCACAAGTATGGGTGTCTTTGGATTTCTTTCAGATGCCTATCAATCTGCTTCCACGGCTATCGAAGCAGAAAATATTAAATTGCAAACTGAAAAAAATAAACAACAGGCTCTCAGAAACGAAATTGCACGTATCAATCAAGCTATCGATGAAATTCCATCGACTCGAATTACTCGAAAAATGCGAGCCCGCAAAGATGCAGAACCAGCAATTCTGGATTTAAATAAACGTGTGGATGAGTCTGAAAAAGTGATTTCAAGCCTGAATTTAAATATCCTAGAAATTAAAAAGAAAGTGGGACCACTTGTTTATATCGCCCGCGCTTTTAATGTGGATATTGATACCACCGTTAAATACCTTATTTTCATTTTCGTATTGGTCTTTGATCCACTTGCGATTTGCTTGGTCATTGCATTGACCGAAGCCACTGACAGCCGTCGTCGTGCCAAGCTGGCTGATAAAAACAAATCGACACAAGAGCCTCCTCAAGCGATGCCTCAACCAGCGATGTCAGTTGCCGCAGAAAAAACTGAAAAATCAGTTTTCTTCGAAACCAGTGCTGCGGCCCAGTCTCCTGTTGAATCAGAACAGCAAGAGTTGATTGAAATGCGCTATGCGGACGATTCTGAAAATTTAACGCCATCGTCAACAACAGAAACATCTAAAAAATCTGAAGCGGTGTAATCGTGTCTGCCGTGCAGTTTTTAGAAAGAAAAACTGTCATTCGCGGATTTGGTTTAGCTTTGATATTAGCTCCCGCATTTAATGCCGTTGCTCTGATCTATTTACAAAAACAACAAAATCCACTGCTGTTTAAACAAATACCTTGGTACAAACTAGTCACACATGGCTCACCGATCAGTTATATTTTGGCTGTTTGCAGTGTGATCATCGGATTCATTATGTTAAGAGGATCTCATAAAGCGTGGAAATATGTACTGGCCTTGTTAGGTGTCCATATTGGCTTACAGCTGATGAATCTGGGACAAAATATTCGTCAAAACTGGCTTTGGGGAGCTTTTTTTGTCGTCAACGCCAGTATTTTTGTTTTTATCGCTGACCAACTTGTTTTTAAACTGAAACTTCCGCAACCAAAGCCTTTAGAACCATTGGCAAAAACAACAGACCCATCTGCAAAAATACCCGAACCTGCAGCGCCAATTGTAAAAACAATAGCTCCAACTTCACCAATCATTTCAGAAAAGCCCATTAAAAAACTGGCACGCGTACCGATTGGATTTAAAAATTGGGGCGTCTGGGCCGAACTGGTTGAAGTCAACTCCCAAACCATTCGTGTCCGTCGTATCAGCGCACCACCTGCTGACATTTCACAACGCACAATTGAATTCAGCTTTAAAAAAGGCACTGTCTTAAAAGCACGCTACACTTCACATCTTGGTAGCGAATATTTTTTTGAATTTATCAATGTCTCGGCTGATCAATCCACTGCTTTGAATCAGTGGATTGATAAAAACGCTGGCTAAAACAAATTTTATTCACTGCGGATCAATTCTTGGGCTGATAATTTCCTTAAAGGACGTAATCCCCAATACAATGTGACCATAAAAATAGGAATTAAAACCAACACTAACTGCCACATCGCTTTGAAATCATATTCAGGATTTAACATAAATATTTGCTGAACAAGAATGTAGGCCACTAAAAAGCTCAGACCAAATCCTGATAACAAAGTTAATGTCATCAAGATCGTAAATTGAATCACCATTACTTTAAAAATATCTGGTCGCTGCAAACCTAAAATTTGCAGCAAATTCATTTCTTTTAAGCGTTCTTTAATTTGTGTATTTAATAAAACAACAAAAATAAATAATCCCACTAATAACGACAAATAGGCCATTAATTGCAATGCCATCGCCATTTGATCGATAAATTCCAAGGCGCTTTCAGCCGTTTGCTTGACGTTGATAATCGAAATATTGGCCGCTTGCTGAACCAGCTCGTTTTGAAAATTTTGAATATCCCCGTCCTGATCCATCGAAAGTGATGTTAAAAATATTTGCGGAGCTTCTTCCAGAACACCGGGTTGGAAAACAATGAAAAAATTGGGTTGAAAACTTGTCCAACGCACTTGCCGTAACGATGTCACTTGCCCTTGAACGGATAAACCCTGCACATCAAAAGTTAATATATCCCCTAATTGAACACCAATTCGGTCGGCATATCTTTTCTCTAATGAAATTTCAGGATACTTTTGAATTGATTCATTGAAGCGATTTGCATTCCATTTTCCTGCAACGATTTTTTCTGATTCTTGCAATTCCAGCTTGTACGTTAAATTAATGCCCCGATTTCGAAAGCGCGCTTCTTCTTCCTGTTCACGAGTTACAAAGCTTTGAGCATTCGCATCGATTTCATAATTCTGTTCATTGATCTTTAGAATACGTGCGCGCACCAAAGGTGTCATGGCCTTGGGTTGAACATTAAATTTTTTAGCCAAGTCAGTTACAATTATTTGTTGTTCTGGCTGAATATCAAATAAAAACAAACTCGGGACCTGAGAACTCTGGCTGGGACGAACTTCGGATATGATCGTCGTTTTCACATGTGGCAACAGCGTTAATACCAACAAGGATAAGCTCATTGTGATAAAAACCAAATCTGTTGAGGATGTTCGGCGGATAAAACCTAAAATAGCATATCTGGCTTTCCAAGGAAAATAGACGACTGTTTTTTCAAATATCTGACGGATAACACCAATTAATAACTTAAATAATCCGTATAAAATAATAATTGAGACTGAAAAAATTGTTCCAATTTTTAACGAATTTGACTGGTAAACAGCCAATCCCCAGAATAATCCTGAAACTAGCAACAGCCACAGAATCATCAATCGACTGGATATTGCAGACCGTGAATCAAATTGAAAAAGTTGTATAGGGTTTAAGTTCAGCAAATCTAAATAAACTGGAATAGCGATCACTTGTGGCATTAACAAACTTAAAAAAAGCGTCCACCCCATCGTTCGCGCCGTCAGCTGCAATTCGATAGGTAATTGATTCTGAACTAAAATGGATTGCAACACCGGTAACAACAACCAAACTAATAACAAACTGAGCCCAAAAGAAATCACAGAATAAGCTGAGTTTTTTATGACTTGAAGCCAAATGATTTCCGAATTTTGGACTCCCAAAGTTTTATAAACTGCGATCGTCTTTTTTTGTTCCAGAAAAATCCATCGCAGTAAATAGCCACCACACAAAAAGCACAAGCCCAAAGCAACTAAAGAAACCAATCCCAAATAATCTGTCAAATACTTCAAGACACGATTGTCGCTTTCGGCATCCTGCAAAGCAGTTTCAAAACGAATGGTTGTATCGCGAAATTTTTGTTTTAACTGACGATCTAAATCTGCAGCCAAATTTTTGTCGCGCAATTGATACAGATAATTCACACTCAGCGTACTTCCCTGCTGAATCAGTTTTGTATCGTCTAAATATTTTTGGGATATAAAGGCTCGTGGAGCAAATCCAGAACCTTGAAATGTTTTTGTCGGATCTTTGGTAACAACCCCGGCCCAAATAAATTCTTTTTGTCCAATTTTGATTTTTTGCGAACCATCGGCATTTTGAGTATCGATGCCTAGTTGAATTGCGACGTCTTTATCCGTCCATATCAAGGGCTGATCATTGAACTCCGTCTGAGTCGAAAATTCATACTTTCCATACAACGGAAATGATTCATCAAATGCTACGACTTGCACCAAACGCGTCCGCTGCTGGTGTGACGACATCCCAAAAAACTGAACCGTCCGAGATTTTCGAATAGAGGGAATTTCTTTTTCGATAGCCGTCAACAAATCGGATTCTAAAAAACGCCTCGAGGAAACAGCAAAGTCAGCTCCTAATATTTCCTGGGCTTTTTGTTCGGTTTGAGAACTGAGACTGTTTTGAAAAAGCTGTAATATAAAAAAACCGACGATTCCTAAAAATAAATTCAAAACTAAAAACATTTGAATTCTTTTTAAAGAAAACAATTCTTGCTTTGCCAGCTTGAAACTAATCATCTTCATCAGAGCCTCATCAATTAACTAAATAGGCCATTTTTTAAAATATACTGACGATCACATCTTTGAGCTAAGCTCATGTCATGAGTCACCAAAATCGCCATTGTTTTTGATTTTTTAACTTGTTCAAAAAACAAATTCATCACTTTAAGACCTGTTTCAGTATCTAGATTTCCAGATGGCTCATCCGCTAAAATCAAATCAGGCTGCGTGATCAAAGCCCGCGCAATCGCAATTCGCTGTGATTCCCCGCCACTTAATTCGCTGGGTTTGTGATCGGTACGGTCTTTCAAGCCAACTTGATCTAACGCATGCAAAATTTGATCCTTGCTATAGCTGGTTCCTAAAATATCCAATGGCAAGGCGACATTTTCAAAGGCCGTTAAATGTGAAACCAGATGAAATTGCTGAAATACAATTCCAATTTTTTGCGCACGAAAACGAATCATATCCGACGGCGACAACTGACCAAGAGAGGTTCCTTGAATAACGATGTCGCCTTGGTCGGGTGAATCTAATCCCGCCAACAGACTGAGTAATGTTGATTTACCGCTGCCAGAGGTTCCTACTACTGCAACGATTTCACCAGGATTAATCTGTGCATTCAATCCTTTTAGAATATTCAATTTTTCGTTTTTAAGATCATAGGATTTGCATAAATTTTGAATTTGAACAGACATAATTAATCCTTCAGATAGGGTTTGATTTGTGGATACATTAATTCCGCGATTTTTTGATGACCTTTTTCGTTAGGATGAATTCCATCTGCTAAATTCAAATCGGATTTACCCGCGACTTGCTCGAGCAAAAAACCCAACAGTGGAACATTATTTTTTTTAGCAACGGATGAGTATATTTTTGCAAAATCGTCCGTATATTTTTTCCCATAATTAGGGGGCATATACAGCTGACCTAATAAAATTTGTATTTTTTCTTTTTGAGCCCACTGAATAGTTTCATTTAGATTTTTTTCAGTTTCAGATGTTTTCAATCCTCGCAATCCATCATTACTTCCAAGCAATAATAAAACGATTTGTGGTTTGGATTTAGCAATCCACTTAATCCGCTGCAATCCCGAAGCTGATGTGGAACCACTGGAACCCGAGCTGACAATTTTCCACTTTAGTTGATCTTGTTCAACACGCTTTTGTAATAACGCTGGAAAGGCCGCTGTCTGAGCGACACCATAACCTTCTGTTAAAGAATCACCTAAAATTAATAAAGTCTTGGTTGGATTTGCAAATAAATAGGATTGAAACAGAAAACTAAGGCTGAAGAACAAAAATATTTTTCGCATAAGTACTCCTGATTTGAAGTCACATTATGGCCTAGATAAAAAATCAAAAAAAGCGAATTCGTTCGCTAACAAGGATCTGAATGCAAAATGACAAAAAAAAAGCCCAGGCTAACCTGAGCTTTTTGAATTTGGATTAATTTAAAAATTAACCTTCACGATTGCCGCGGAAACCGCCGCCATCACGACGAGGGCCACGTCCGCCGCCACCGCCACCGAAACCACCACGACCGCCACCGCCGCCGAAGCCACCGCCATCACGGCGAGGTCCACGTGGACGATCTTCTTGAGGTTTAGCTTCAGAAACGCGAACTGGACGTCCACCGATTTCTTGGCCATTCATTTTGTTAATTGCTTCATCAGCAGCTGCGTCGTCTTCGATTTCTACGAATCCGAAACCTTTACTGCGACCTGACATTTTATCGATAACGATACGTGCAGAAGTCACATTTCCAAAAGATGAAAATGCTTGTTGTAATTCTTCGTCATTTACTGAGAACGCTAAGTTCCCTACATAAATTTTCTTTGCCATGAATATCCTCCGGGCAATGATTTAGTTAACTCCCCGGAACCAGAACTCTCGAAACGGAACTCTTAAAATGAACACGGGTCTTTTATTAAGCGTAATATGCTTAAATTTACTGACAATGTTAATCCCAAAAACCTGGACTTAACGCAAGCTTTTTAGTGATGATGAGCATGACCATGCAGGCCATGAGCATGTCCGTGCTGGATTTCATCGGCCGTGGCCTGTCTAATAAGCATAATTTCAATGTCAAATTCCAGGTCAACCCCAGCTAAAGGGTGATTTCCATCTAAAGTGACATGAGTATCCGTAATTTTAGACACTTTAACCACCTGAACGCCCTGGTTCAGTTGTAACTGCAAATGAGTACCTACTTCAATTTTTAAATGAGCTAGCTCTTCTTTGGGAACATCCATCATCATTTCGGGACGGAATTCGCCATAAGCCTCAGAGGCTTTTAAAGCGACTTTACGCTTGTCGCCTTCATTCATCAAAACGATCACACTTTCCAAGGCTGGAATAATTTGTTGGCGACCTTCTAAAAAAGGCATCGGTTGATTCGGTTGGCTGGCATCAAGAACTTCGCCCTGAGCATTCTTTAAAATATAGTTAAAAGCGATTACACGTGGATTTAATGTCATATCTGTTTCCTTTGAATAGGACAAATTCATAGAGGATAACGAAGTCTTATTCAAGCTATAATAATATTAAATGTTGTATCAGATTAAGAGTGCGTTAGAATAATTATATGGTCGCATTGGACGCGATAGGCGTAACAACAAATGCCACTTCCATCAGCCTCAAGGCGCTGGTGTTGAATGCAAGTTATGAGCCGCTGAGGATAGTTTCTTGGCAGAAGGCTCTTATTCTCTGGTTCCAAGACAAAGTCGAAATCCTGGAATATCACTCTAAATTTGTCAAATCTGTCTCGGCTACTTTTAATTTACCGAGTGTTCTGCGTATGAAAAAATATGTTCGTCCCAAAAAAGTCGACGGCGTTCGCTTTTGCCGAGAAAACGTTTACATCCGCGACCAATTCACCTGTCAATATTGCGCGGTTCAGTTTCACCCCAAAGAATTAACGATCGATCACGTGCTGCCAGCGTCGCAAGGTGGCCCCAAGAACTGGACGAATGTCGTAACGGCCTGCAGAAAATGCAACCAAACGAAAGCCAATCGGACTCCGGAAAAAGCCAATATGCCTTTACTCAAACCGGTACGCGCTCCGGCTTGGTTACCAGTCCTGCAACATGAAATCCCCGCCGATAAAGCGCCGCCAAGTTGGAAAGATTATTTGAAATTTAGCGAATAAGTTTTTATAAAGTGGCATGTCATTCAAAACGGAATTCATTTCTGCCGCTGAAACAATTGATTTACGTTCGCGAGTTCTACGTCCTGGATTACCCACCGAGTTATCCCACTTTCCCGGAGATGATGCCAACACCACCATCCACCTTGGAATCAAAGATCCAGAAACAGGTGAAGTGATTTGTAACGGAACATTGATGCAAAATATTTGTCCCTTGTTTCCAGAACACGCGACCGCCTATCGCTTGCGCGGAATGGCGACGGATCCCAAATATCAAGGCAAAGGCTTGGGAAAAATTTTAGTCCAATTTGCAGAAGAAGTTTTAAAGCAGAAACAAATTTCATTTTTTTGGTTTAATGCCAGACAATCTGCTTTTGGATTTTATGAAAAATGTGGTTATCAAATGACTGGAGAATTATTCGATATTCCCACTGTCGGCCCTCACAAAGTCATGTACAAGATTCTGAAATGACGTTAGTCTTTCAGGATGGTTGTATCACTTACGCAAAAATTATTAGTCAAAGAATTAACTGAAATCGTATCCGAGACCAACGGCATCACTTTGATGGACACAGTTGAACTGCTGCTGTCTTCGTCATTGAAAAATAAAAATCAAGACGCTTACCAATGTGTTTTCGAATTTCGATCTTTGATGAATGCGTTTATCGCGAATGAATTACCGATTCAAGATTTACTGAAACACCCTTTCGCTTTAGTGCTGCAAGAATTTTTTAAGCGCTTTCCTTTAAAATATCGCGAAGAACATATTCACTTAACGGGATCACTGACGGCTGAATTTATTTGGGGAAAATTAAAACCTTTGCTAGAAGGTCCTCACGCCGCTATTTACGAACAAAAAATCAAACAAGCTTATGGCGACAAATCGTGGCCAATTCGAAATGCCGAAGATGTCGACCGATTAATCCGCCTGAAGGACACCGAAGGTTTTTCAACTTATTTGAAAATTCTTTATTTAACAAAATTGATTTTTACTTCTCGCCAAGCCCATGCGGATGCCGCCTATTCAATGGCTGAAGAGTTATATCACAAATACAATGTGGGCCAAGTTCGCCTGAAATTTTCACTCAGTAGGTCCACTTCGGACAGTAGTGAACAAATTCCCGGGATCGATTCCGTCACATCCGAAGATGTTTTGTTGGGCCTGTATGAAGGTTTTGCCCTGTTTCAAAGCCAGCACCCTGATTTTAAATTTATTTTAGCTCCATCTTTCAGAAAAGAAGCCAGTTTCTTTGATTCGTCCAAATACAAAAATCGCAAAGAACATTTTTTGGCGCAGATCGAAGAAATTTTGGATATCACAGAAAAATATCCGGAATTACAAAGCGTACTAAATGAAGTCGACACTGTCGGTGATGAGCGCGAAATGTACCGGAAAGAACATTTTTTCGAATTACAATCTGGATTCAGAAAATTGCAATACAAAGGCTTTAAAATCAGATCACATCACGGTGAAACTTGGCACACTTTGAAAAAAGGAATTCAAGCCGTCGATAATGCAATGAATATTTGGCACATTGATACGCTGGAACATGGGATCAGTTTAGGTATTAATCCGAACCGCTATTTCCATGAATTGTATCAGCGAGTCATTAAACAAAATTTAGAAAACAAACCTGTTTTACCGCAATCTACAGATTACAAAGAACTCTTAGATTTAGATTGGGGCAATCACAAAATTGTCCTAGAAAAAATTCTGCGTGGTGAAACATTATTAGAAAAAGAACGCACGCAGTTTTTAAAAGCGAAATTCCATACAGCCCGCGAAGTCGAACAGTATCAACACGATGTTTTGAATCGTCTGATTCAAAAAGGTGTTTCACTTGTCGCTCTGCCGTCTTCGAATAATAAATTGACGGGAAAATTTCAGGATTACAAAGACCACCCGTTTTCTTGGTGGGAAAAAAAGAACGTCCAACTGGGTGTAGGAACAGATAATTACATCACATTGAATACAGACTTTATCCAAGAAATGCTGATTTTATTAATGACAGATGCGCATAATTTAAAAATCACCAAACTATTGATGGTGACAACCGGTGAAAATCGTCGTCCTTATCTGAGTCAATTATTGTGGCGCATGAGAAAGGACATCAACAAAGATGCTTTCTAGATTTTTTAACAATCGCACAGGTCGCTTTATTGCCATTTTATTTTTAGGATTCGCTAGTGGATTGCCTTTGGCTTTGACTGGGCAGTCCTTGCAGGCCTGGCTAACTGTTGAAAAAATTGATATTGCGACCATTGGGTTTTTCAGCTTGGTGGGTTTGCCGTATACTTTTAAATTTTTGTGGGCACCGCTGATGGATCGTTTCGAGGTCCCACTTTTACCTCGCCGAATTGGCTGGTTATTTTGCACACAGATTTTATTGGCTGTTATTTTATGGTTGATGTCTTTAACTTCGCCGGCGGCTAACACTGAACAGTTTGCGCTGATTGCTGTTTTAATTGCATTTTTGTCGGCTTCGCAAGATATCGTCATTGATGCTTATCGTACTGATGTTTTAAATAACGACGAACGTGGTGTCGGAGCTTCGTTAGGAGTCCTTGGTTATCGTCTGGCTATGATTTTATCCGGCGGAATTACTTTCGTATGGGCCGATCCATTAGGCAACAACTGGCCTTGGTCGAAAATTTATACGATCATGGCGGCAGTCATGTTAGCTGCGGCCTTTGTCAGTATTCTTATTTTACCCCCGGTCAGCTCGGAATCAAAGCCACCACAAACAAATGCCAAAAATGATATTATCGGTTTTATCAGTGTATTACTTTGCGTCGCCATTGGATATCAACTGACAACTCGACTGATTACTCCGTTAGTTGGTACAGCTTTTAATTTAGAAGTCGCCCAGAATAAAAAATGGGCCGACATGATTTCGTTGCTACTTGGAATCGGTCTGACATTGCCTTTGACTTGGTGGGCTTCTCAAAAAGCCAAATTCGAGACCTTGAATATTTCATTGAAAAATTATTTTTCCATGAAAGGCGCTTCGGCTTTTTTAATTTTTATTATTCTTTATAAACTGGGCGATTCTTTTGCGGGCAGTTTGCTGACTCCCTTTTTATTAAAAGGAGTCGGTTTTGCTTCTGCTGAAATTGGCGTGATCAATAAAGTCATTGGAATGTGGTTAACCATTGGAGGCGCACTTTTAGGTGGAGCCCTGATGATTCGATTAGGTCTGTACAGAGCCTTGATGCTGTTTGGAGTTTTACAGTTGCTTTCGAATTTAGGTTTTTGGCTGGTGGCCGTCACACCCAAAGGCGAATGGGGTTCACTGATGTTACCTGCCTTTGATATTGTGATTGCTTCTCTGAAAGAGCCCACATCGGTCGATTATTTATTATTAATGGCGATTGGTGTTGAAAATCTGACAGGCGGAATGGGAACAGCTGCTTTTGTCGCTTTTTTAATGGCCTTATGTAATCAAAGATTTTCTGCGACTCAGTATGCCCTGTTGTCTGCGTTTGCAGCGGTCGGACGCGTTTGGGTAGGCCCACTGGCTGGCGTCCTAACTGATACTATTGGATGGCCGGCGTTCTTTGTTTTCTCGACGATCGCAGCAGTCCCTGGTTTAGTGATGCTTTGGAAAATGAAAGCACAAATTATCGAGCTGGTAACGCCCAAAGTTTCAGCCCTAGCGGATGACTAAAAATACACACTATGGGTTGCAAGTAAATCCTGGATAAAGATAATTATCCTTTTCATTTTCTGCAGCCGGTTTACGGAAAAAACCCAATCCCATTTGCGAAGTAAATGTTTCTAAACATTGATTCAAGCCTAATAGCGAAGTTGTTTTTAAATCATTTGAATCAATATTGAATGAACTAAATAAATACGTGGCGTTTTGGATTTTTTTATTTCCGGTTAATTCTTTGTCGCCTGTTAATTTAATCCCAGTCTTGAGCTCTTTATCATTTTCAATCGAGAAAAATTGAATCAGTTCAGCTTGGCGACTGTTTTCATTAATTTTTTTAAGCCATAAGTTAATATAAGATTTCTTTTGATTTTTAGCTGTTAATTGATTTATTTCATCAGCGTATTGATTTAAAATAGACGCCATCACGAAATTTCCATTCGAAAGTTTTTCAAAAGATAATTCATGATTAAATTTAAATAATGCGCCTCTTTCAGCTAGGAACGTTAAAAAATCAGTTTTAAAATTCAATCGCGGCGGAGAAGATCTGTCGCTGGCTTTTTCCAGTGTCGCAGCAAACTGTTCCGCTGTTGGAAAATCAAACTGTGTCATCGTAATATCTTTACCAACATATTCAGCTAAGTTTCCATTACACGGCAACTGTGTTTGCAATCCCACTTTACCGCGGCTTTCGGATTTAACATACGTCACTGTTAAAACAGAAACTTGATCTAAATCTTTTTTGATCATGACTTGCGGTGAATCACCTTTTTTGAATTCAAAAATATGAAATTTGGAAAACAATTCTGGATGTTGACGAAATTGACTGAGGTAGGTGGAAAGCTTTGCTGCCCAGAAAGGATTTTCAGATGATTTACATTTGATATCGACTTCGGTTTGTTCAGCATCATTCAAAGTTTCGTCTGGAATATAAAAAAGAACTTTATTCTGAGCAGCTAGCAAAAGCGACTGGCGCATTTCAGAGTTTTTGTAAACTTCGTTAATAGAACTGGGCATACGCAGTTCTTGTGTGACACATGAATTAAAAAAACAAATAGCCATCAAAGCTGATAAAATACGAAAAGCCATCCTAGCCTCCATTCTGATAGTTTATCAAAAAATTGATATAAAAAAAACGGCATTGATTTCGCTAAGCCAAAAGTCGGACTGAAAAAAAAGAACGTAAAAATAGACTCGGGGGGGCCTAAATTTGTTTTTACCAAAGTTATCCACATTTTTGCTAAGACTTTCATCTGGCGCTGTCAAAAGACTCGACTATTTTGGTCTGATTTTTTTACTTTTTTACACCGCTCCCGTTTTCAGTTTACCAACGCAAACGTTGCCAAAGGGCCTACGCAGCCCAGCTATTCGCTGGGGAGCACTGACCAGTTTAGACCAAAAATACAGTGACCAAGGAAAATTGGTTCGGCTGAAAGATACCAAGTCCATCGAATTTGATTCTGAAACATTAGCTAAATTTAATTCACGCGCAGAATCCTTGATAGAAACTTTGAATCGATTTGGATTGTATAAGGCTGGCGATCTTTTTAATTTGGGAACTTTGGAAATCAACACACAACCCGAGATTAATTATAAAGCGCCTATTTTTGCTTATGGATTATCAGCGAATTGGACAATCGCGCTGGGCATTCCCATTGTTGAATACAAAAATGATATTCAATTTCGCCAAACTTTTTCGAATGTGGATTATTATAATCAATTTCGTGGCTTATCCGCCGAACTGGATCAAGCATTGGATACAGATTTATCCGTTGAAACTCAAAAGGTCGTCCAAGAAAAAGGATACAAGCCATTGACCAGCCGAAATGAAACTTTTATTGGTGATATTCAATTGGTCAGTTTGTATCAAATCCCTCAAGAGCGTCGACAGATCATTTTACAAACAACAATGACCGTTCCAACAGGGCCTGAATATGACGCTGATGATTTAGTCGCACTGAATACATTCCATGAGTTTTCAATCGAACAATCCACCGGCATTCAATGGACAACAATGACTTGGTTGGATGTAATGCCACTGGTGAATTTAAAGTATTTTATACCGATGCAGAAAACGATGCGCGTTCCTAAAAATTCAGATGATGTCCTGCCAGATCAAAACACGAAAGATCAAATTACCGAAAACAAAGGACTGCTGTACGAAGTCGGATTACAGACACAGTTGAATTTGAGCGATTCATTCAGCATCAAGGGGTTGTATACGATGGGCCAACAACAAGCGACTCGTTACAGTTCCAGCAATAAAGGCTCTACGGATGCTCTTGAAAAAAATACTTTCAGCGAATGGCAAAAAGTGCGTTTAGATTTTGATTATTCCAGTGTTAGTCAATATATGAAAAGCAAAAGCGGAATTCCTTATATCTTATCCTTGTCGATTTTTGATACTATTCGCGGGAAAAACATTGAACGACGACTGGGACAAGAACTGAATTTAACTTTATTTTTTTAGGAATGAATATGAAATTTTATCATTTGTTTTTGATGACTGTTTTGTTAGCCAACTGTGCACCAAAGATCGAAGAAAATAACAAAAAAGATCCAGCCGTTCCCTCCATTCAATCGAATGACTTGGTATTGAATCAAATCTATAAGTCGCCTTTTGCCAGTTTGAGCTTTGCACATAAAAAATTAGTGGGAAAGAATAACTATAATCTATCGAGCAATCAAAGTTTATTCGAAATTGGTCGCCAGCTGAATGATTTGAATGCATTTGATCAAGCCAACCTGGAATATGCGTCTGTTTTAAAAAGCATGCCTTTAGTTAAAAAATCATTTGATCAAAGCTATTATTTACAGGTCGTCAAGGAATCCAGTGAAAAACAAATTTATCAATCTATCGGTGAAGTCGAAAAAAAAATTATTCAGGACACCGAACGGATTCAAAATATCATCCATCAAAATGTGGCATTTAAGGATTTATCTGCAGATAACAGTATAAAACAAATAGCTTCAGTCGTTTTCGAAAGAATTCGAAGTGCGATTCAACACATTCAAGAACAAAATATTTTTGAAGATTTAAAAAAACAAGTCGTCTTTGAATTAACAAATGAATCACAAAATTATGAAAAATATTTTAACACTCAAATTGTCGCTTTGGAAAGCAGCGGAACACTGTCTTCGACTATCCAATTAATTCAAACGGTCATAAAAGAGCGTCAATTCAAAATCGAAGACTCTGATAATGTTTCTTTAAACCAGGGGCAAATCCTGGGGCAAAAAATAGATGCTATTCAATCTCCTGAAACAGCGTTGCAAGCTTTGGCTTATACTTGGCAAATTTTAAATGTCGAAGAACGTGAACAATTGTTTAAATCCGCCAATGAAAAATTATATGAATTGTTCAACAAAAAAGATCCCGAAGATATTCAATGTTTGATTGACAATAATTGCTCAGGATTGATTTCAAAATTAGTTTTGAAACTAGGAGTCTATCCCGCATTGAAGGACTATGGCATTGAAAATTTACGTGATCTGCTGAATACAAAATCCAATGCGCTTGTTCATTCTAAATTGCAAAAAATCATCCTGGGACAAATTCAAAATCTGAATACTTTTATCAACGAAACCCTCCAAGAAAAAGTGACTGATAATATCGATCAATTAGGAGATTTCAAAAAAAACTTTATTAGCAAAATTTCAAAAGGACTGGGCTCGCGCTGGGGATCAGTACATTATTTAACTATGGCCGTGGATAAAAATTATCAACTGAGCCAAGATTTGAATAAAAGCATTGTTGATTTATATTCAATTGATTCAAAATCTGATTCAATTTCACCGATAGAACTATTTAGTTTAATCGAAAAGAACCTGAGTCTGTACGAGACTGCTTTAAATAAAGATCTGGTTTTAAAAAAAGGATTGCTAAAAGCACTGAAAAACCCACAAGCTGTTTTTTTAAAGTCGACGAATTCCACAAAATCTGTGAATATCACTGCTCAGGATCAATCATTGGCACTGAAATATTTAAGTCTGATGTTGAATCAAACAGCGGACTGGAAAAAATCCGTGCTGGATAAGGATTTAACAAATATCCAAGTTCAAGATGTCGTTACAGATTATCAAAACAAGCAATTTAATGTGGCTCTGTTTCCCAAAAAGGATTTATTTAGTTTAAATTTATCGATGGCCGTCCAAATTTTAAAGCAACTCGAACATGAAAATTCTTTAGTTTATTTAATAAACAATAAAGGACAAAGAGTCCAAATTAGTGAATATTTGAAAAACTCATCCAGTGAACCAGTCGCCCTAGCTGCTGTTTCTGATCGAATCGACAATCGTTTATCCAATGTGACTCGAGCGGCAGATATTAGTTTAATGATACAGTCCTTTTGCTTGCTGGCCGGATCATTAAAAGAAATTGAAAAAAGCCAAAGCGATTTGATAAAAGATCCTGATACAATTCAGCAAATAAGATCGGCAATGAAGAATATCGATTTGCTGGTGATCACATTATCTAATTTTTTAACATATCATCTTGTTGATAAAAACTATTTAGTTCATGAAAAATATGATTTTGAATTTCAAAAAACAAGCCCCAATGTTTTATTAGAAAATCAAGTAGCGGCTATACATTCGATGGTATTAGCCTATGAGCAAACTGGAATCAGAATCTATTTAGATTCCGCTCTTGAGCTGTATTATGCGCTGAATAAGAATTTCTATGATCCACAGATTAAATTTTATAAAAATGAACTAAACTCGAATAACGTAAATGATATCAGTAAAGATTCTGTTTTGAACAGCCTGAATCACTTGTTGAGTGTTCGTAAGTACTTGCCGTTGTCAAGCCAGGTCCAATTTGATCGATTATTTGAAAATTGGTATGTTGCTGTTTTATTATAAATCAGACATCATAGATCTATGCCAAAAAAAATAATTGATTATGTCTTTTTAGCAGTGATGGGTTACATCTTAATAACAAAGGCTCCGGGCTGGATTCGAAACACTTCACTGCAATCTAAGCCTGCTCCAATTGCAACGGTCAAAAGAATTTCAGGTGAAAGCATCGAATTTCCAATTCCAGGACAAAAATTAATTGTTGTCTTTTGGGCGACGTGGTGTGGACCTTGCAAAATGGAATTGAATCGAATGAATCAGCTGATGTCCGAAGGTGTTATTAAAAACAATGAATTACTGGCGATCAGTATTCAAGAAGATGCAAAAACCGTTTCGGATTTTATGAATCAAAATAATTATCAATTTTTAGTGGCTTTGGACGAAACTGGCAAGATTGCAGAAAAATATCAAGTCTCAGGCACACCGACAGTTGTTTTTATGGATGCTGTCGGAAAAGTCGATTGGATTACAACAGGGTTTAGTCCTAGCTTGAGCTTAAGAATTAAAAGTTTCTTAAAAAATTAAGGTCCACTCTCGACTGGATTATAAAGTACATGAGTATTCATCATATATTTAAAATCAGCCATAACCTGAGCAGCTGTTCGCACTGAATTCACAATTCGAACCTCATCAAGTAATCCATTATAATTGACAGGCGAGCCGCCTGTATCACCAATTTCACCTAGCAAATCAAAATAAGTTGTCTTTGCACCCGTTTCTGATGTGGCACTGCCATTAGCGACACCATTGATATAAAATACGACGGCACCAGATGTGGCATTACGTGTAATAGTCACGTGTCTCCAGGCATTGTTATTCACTACAAAGTTGGATTTCGCATTAGCTCCATTACCTGCGGTGACCCCAATCAAGCCTCCACCATCAATCCAACCAAAGAAAATATCATTACCACCACCCGATTGTTCGACCCCAGTCAATCCGGGAGCCATCCAAGTTGTATTGTTTCCAACTTGAGTCGTACGCATCCAAGCTGAAAAAGTCGTATCGCTGCCCATTCCTGTCGATAAATCTTGATTGATATCGACGGCATCGGTGGCTCCATTTAAATCAACCGCCAAACCAATTTGACCTGTGGTACGTGTCGGCGAATTCAGAGCAGATCCATTTCTGCCGTTGCCTGTGGAATCTGTATATTGTGGAGCCGCTGCCGTTGGGTCATTTCCTAGATGCCATACTGACCAATAGTTTGTCCAAACACCTGTAGCATTTTGTCCGTCAGCTGCTGCGGGATTATTGTAGTACATGTAAAAAAATCCAGCTGAAGATGAAGCTGCTATGGATGGTATTCGGACCCAAATTTCTGTAGTTCCACCATTGTTCCAACGATCAAATTCATAATTAAGTGATGTCACATCATCAGAAGCCACAAACCGAATATCTTCACCCGCGGCTTTGACATCCGAGTAGTTAATAATAGAAGAATTAATTTTGACCAAGACGGGTTGATTCGTAAATGCAGCTGCTTGATCCACATTGTTGATATCGATACGAACACGTTTTGACCATGAAGCATTCCACCATGTTAACGATGAATTAAAATTAATGGATTTATTCGAGGTCGATAGCGTCGCGCTAGGATCTGTCGCAGTGATAGTGGCCGTTTGAATTGTGGCATTTTGAGTATAAACTGTTCGCAAAAACAAACCGGCCGTAATCGTTGTTGAAGTAATACTAGCTGTGCATGACGAGTCCGAATAAAATACATTCGATCCCGTCGTCGTTAGGTTAACAGTTATTGTCGATCCTACGACTGAAATAAAATTATTTAAATCCAAGGAATAAATGGGAACCGGTGAACACGTGTTTGTTTTCATAGTTCCCGAAGCATTGACATACAATTTTGTCGGTGCTGCCGTGATCGTGACATTTTGCGAAGCCGATGTCATGCCTGCAGCTGTGGCCACCAAAATTCCCGATTGGCCAGAGGTTGTATTTCTGAAATAAATTGTGATTGAATTCGTTCCTGCGGCTATTGATGTCGAAGTAATTGTGGTCGCACAAGTTGAATTAGAATAAAAAGTTCCAGCGGTACCATTATTAAATAGTAATGAAGTCACAGCAGTGGCCGAGCCAGTTGTAACCGGATTGCCAACGCTATCCTGCCTTTGAACGGTCAAAGCTTGACAATCATTGATTTTAATAAAGCTGGGTGGACTGACCCAAGCCAGTTGTGTCGCCGTATTTATAAATGTGGCTGTGATAGCTCGTGTTGATTGAATAGTGGTTGTTTTTGTTCTGTAATTCAGACGAATGGTATCATTTTGTGTACTGACTGTTCCATAATTCGCAGTCACAACGATCGTACATGACTGTCCCACTTCCAAACCACTGGTTGTACAAGTTCCACCGGTGCCAGGAAATGTTCCTCCTTTGTAACCAAAAGCTGTCGTACCAAAAGCGACTGCGCTGATCGCGCTGGTTCCTTCTGTTCCCGTGTTCGTCACAGTAAAAGTTTTGTCGACATCAACGCTGATTGAAATTGAACCGTAACTGTAAGTCGCTCCATCAGAAATGGTTAATACCGGAGAAGCTCCTGACCAAAAGGCAAAAGGTTTGAAAACTTGTGCGATAACACAGTTAAAAAATATAAATAAAAATGCGAATAAGTAGTACTTTTTCACCTATGATTATTTTATCAAATTGAACAAAAATTCGTCTAGCCCCTGACATAAAATAGGACTAGACGAAAGCATATTGAAAGTAAAAACTGTTGCGAGAATTAGAAGCCAGTAATCCAAGTAATTAAACAGTTTTCACCGTCACTCATGAGCGAGTAAACTGTTTTATTTCGAGTTCCTGTTACACGGTTCCCATTCGCTGGGATAAAGCTGTTTGGTAAAGATGTGACACCGTTATCACTGAAACAGTTGATCGTTGTTGTACCTGTTCCTGTTCCGCTGACAACTAATTGGTAAGTAGCACCTGGCTTCATATTACGAATATTCGCAGTAATCGTTGCCGTATTCGTTGTCCATCGCATGATGTTACTTGTATTCGCATCCCATGTTAATGGTGTCGCTGCAGATGAAGTCGCAACTTGTGACCACATTTGACCATTTACTTGAACGGCTCCGGATGTATCGAATGACATTCTAGTCGTATTCGCAGTTTCTAAATTCAAAGTATTTGCATCTGACGTACCGACTGTCATTGCTGTACCAAAGCTATTCCCATTTTGTGCAACTAATCCAGCTTGCGTTGGAGTTCCAGAAGCCCAAGCCGCTGCACCTGTCGCATAAATCACATTACCTGTTGTACCCGCTGTTAAGAAGTTCACTGCACTTGTCCCATTACCAACAACTAACGAACCCGCTGTCAAAGTCGCAGCACCTGTACCACCATTCGCAACAGGCAATGAACCTGTCACTGCCGCTGTACTTGTTAAGTCAATCGCACCAAACACTGGAGCACCTCCACCAGCCGGAACACGCAGAACAGAATTCGCAGCACCCGCCGCTGTTGAAGTTGGAGCACCACCAGCACCACCACCTAATACAACACCATTCGCAGTTAAGGCCGCAGACGAAGCCATTGTCGTCGCTGAATTAAAATATGGAATTCCACCCGAAGTACCTGATGTTAAACCAGTTCCTCCCGATGTCACCCCTACCGTTCCAGTTAAAGCTGTCACCCACGCCATCGTTCCATCTGTACTTGCGGCTAATACTTGACCACTGACATTCGGAGCTTGTGTCGGCATTGTTAATGTATACGAAGTACCTACAGTTGCTGGAGCGCGGAATGAAACTGTGTTAGCACCTGTATCTCTTAATCTAAACAACGCTGTTGGAGAACTCATTGTTAAGTTACCAGACATTGTTTTAGCACCACTGATTGTTTGCGCATTAGATTTGTCAACGATATCAGCACCATCAGCTGTTGATGATGTCCACGCACCTAAACCATTCGAAGCTAAAATATTATTCGCTGCACCCGGAGTCACAAGACCTGTACCACCGTTAGCTACTGGCAATGTACCTGTCACTTGCGATGTTAAATCAATACTTGCAACTGCTGAATAAGTTCCTGCCGCTGTTCTGCGGATAAAACCATTTGATGCTAATCCTGATAATCCTTGCAATTCAGTATTTACACCTACGGACAAGGCTCCACTAGATCCACCACCAGTCATACCCGTTCCAACAGTCACCGAAGTAATTGTTCCCGGAGTATAACCAAGTAACCCTGTGATGTCTGCACTTGTCGCGTTTGACAACACACCGGATCCATCGGATTTCACTAACGTGTTACCATTAACACCAGATAATGTTAAACCAGTAAATGTTGGTGATGCGCCCGTATGGATATTTTGTGGCGTCGCTAACGTAATTGAACCAGCTCCTGTTGTGACAGTAATCTGATTCGATGTTCCTGTTAATCCGGCCAATGTGTAACCTGTTCCGTTACCAATTAACAACTGACCATTCGTTGGAGCTGTTCCAGTTCCTGTACCACCACGAGCCACTGACAATGTGCCCGTCGCATTCGAGAAATCAGTGCTCATCTTATTACTGAACAATGTGAAATCGGTACTTGCTAAATAACCATCCACCGAAGCTGTCGATCGAGTCATTGAAATATTCGGAGTGCTTCCACCTGTTGATGATAATGGCGCCGATGCTGTTACATTCGTTACATTGGTTGGTAATACTGCCCATGAAACATTTGTTCCATCAGTGCTTAATACGCGACCTGCATTACCCGTTTGTGAAGGCAATAAAGCATTCAAGGCATTATTCGCCGTTGTTTGACCCGTACCACCCATTGAAATTGGCAATGTTCCAGTGACTTGTGATGTTAAATCAATACTAGCTACTGATGAATATGTTCCCGCACCTGTTCTGCGAACAAAACCATTCGATGCAAGTGCTGATAATCCTTGTAACTCGGTATTTAATCCAATCGTCACATCAGAACTTGTTCCACCACTAGTCATTCCTG
>Ga0255180_1000203_pt1 | contig 24832 bp, 35 predicted proteins | sample Atl_Colum_RepB_8_FD_189933 | JGI IMG/M metagenome (GOLD analysis project Ga0255180, IMG submission 189933) | Freshwater microbial communities from Altamaha River, Georgia, United States - Atl_Colum_RepB_8d | ecosystem: Environmental > Aquatic > Freshwater > River | place: USA: Georgia... | reverse complement strand
ATCGCACGCGCGATGCCTTCCGCACCACGCTCACGAAGAAGATGCGCCGCCTGGCGAACCGCAACGCGCTCCTCGCGAAGCTGGTGGACAACGAGGTCAAGTGCATCGACCAGCTCAGCTTCGGCGAGCCGAGCACGAAGGCCTTCGCCGGCATGCTCGGCAAGGTCGGCGTCGACCGCACCTGCCTGGTGGCCGTGGCCCCGTCCAACCGCAACGCGATGCTCAGCGCGCGCAACATCGACGGCGTCGACGTGCGCCGCATCGAGCAGCTGAACGCGTTCGACCTCCTGAACCACCGGTACCTGGTCGTGGATCGCGCGTCGCTCGCGTCGTTCCTCGACGAGTCGTGCTTCCCCGCCTCCGAGAACAAGGCCGAGTGATGGAACCCACCGACGTCATCAAGATGCCGATCGTCACCGAGAAGGTGACCGCCGCCGGCGAGCACAACCAGTACGCCTTCAAGGTGGACCGCCGCGCCACCAAGACCGACGTGAAGAACGCGGTCGAGTCCCTCTACGGCGTCAAGGTCGTCGACGTGCGCACCCAGGTCCGCCAGGAGCGGGCCCGTGCGTACAAGTACGGCCGCGTCGAGGGCAAGACCTGGAAGCGCGCGATGGTGCGCGTCGCCGAAGGCCAGAAGATCGAGCTGTTCTGAACCGCCGAGGAATCGAACCATGCCAGTCCGCGTCTACAAGCCAATCACGAACGCCCGGCGCAACGCCTCGGTGAACATGCACGCCGAGGTGACGAAGAAGTCGCCCGAGAAGAGCCTGCTCCGCCCGCTGCACAAGACCGGCGGCCGCAACTGCCAGGGCAAGCTGACCGTGATCCAGCAGGGCGGCGGCCACAAGCGCCGCTACCGCCTGATCGACTTCAAGCGCCGCAAGGACGACATGAAGGCGACCGTGGTGGGCATCGAGTACGACCCCAACCGCACGTGCCACATCGCGCTGCTCAAGTACGAGGACGGCACCCTCCGCTACATCCTCGCCCCGCGCGGCGTGACGGCGGGCGACGTGGTGATCAGCTCCGCCTCGCAGGTCGACCCCCGAGCCGGCAACTGCATGCCGCTGCGCCACATCCCGACCGGCCTCGAGGTCCACAACGTGGAGAACGTGCCCGGCCGCGGCGGCGTGATGGTGCGGTCCGCCGGCATCGGCGCGCGCCTCACCAACAAGGAAGGCCGCTTCGCGACCCTGGTGATGCCCTCGGGCGAAATCCGCCAGGTGCTCCTCGACTGCCGCGCCACCGTGGGCAGCGTCGGCAACCCGGACCACGCCAACGTGATCCTCGGCAAGGCCGGGCGCGCCCGCTGGCTCGGACGCCGTCCGCGCACCCGCGGCGTCGCCATGAGCCACCACCAGCACCCGCACGGCGGCGGCGAAGGCCGCTCCAAGGGCGGCCAGGAGCCGTCCAACGCCAGCGGAACGCAGTCCAAGGGCGGCCGCACGCGCCGCTTCGGCCTGTCCACCGACAACCTCATCATCCGTCGCCGCAAGAGCCGCCGTTACGGCCAGCTCAAGCTCTGACCCTGACCACCCGGAGAAGACCACATGTCGCGTTCACTCAAGAAGGGCCCGGTCGTCGACGAGAAGCTGTTCCGTCGCGCCGAGGCGCAGCAGCAGGGCACGGCCAAGCGCACGCCCATCAAGACCTGGCGGCGCTCCTGCACCGTGGTGCCGGAGTTCGTCGGGCTGACGTTCGCCGTGCACAACGGCCGCAACTTCATCGAGGTGTTCGTCACCGAGGAGATGGTCGGGCACAAGCTCGGCGAGTTCTCCATCTCGCGCACCTTCAAGGGCCACACCAACAAGAAGGAAGGCATCGCCTGACGGCGAGCCCGCTTAGGAGCGACCCATGGCCACCGACCCCCGCAAGTACACCGCCAGCCACCGCTTCGCCCGGATCGCCCCGCGCAAGGCCCGGCTGGTCGCCGACATGATCCGCGGCAAGCGCATCGAGGACGCCCTGGCGACCCTCGAGTTCAGCCCCCGCCGCGGCGCATGGTTCATCAAGAGCGTCCTCCGCAGCGCCGTCGCCAACGCCGAGGAGGCCAACGTGGACGTCGGCCGCCTCATCGTGAGCGAGAGCCGCGTCGACGAGGGCCCGACGATCAAGCGCTTCCAGCCGAAGGATCGCGGCCGTTCGCACCCCATCATGAAGCGCACGAGCCACATCCACGTCTCCGTGGACGTCCGCTGACGCCAGGAACCGAGGAACACCACCATGGGACAGAAGACCAACCCGTTCGGATTCCGCGTCGGCGTGACCGAGACGCACAAGAGCCGCTGGTTCGCGCCGAAGGCGCTCTACGGCGAGCTCTTGGTCGAGGACTACAAGATCCGCAAGTTCATCGACAAGCGGCTCAACCAGACCCCGCCGTACGCGGCCGTCTCCGACGTGTACATCGAGCGCACCCGCGAGGAGCTCTCGGTGATCATCAAGACCGCCCGCCCCGGGCAGGTCGTGGGCCTGAAGGGCGCCGAGATCGAGCGCCTGACCAAGGACCTCGAGGCCCTCACCGGCCGCAAGGTGGCCATCAAGATCATCGAGATCAAGAACCCCGAGATCGTCGCCCGGCTGATCGCCGAGTCGATGGGCGAGCAGCTCAAGAAGCGCGCCAACTACCGCCGCGTCGTCAAGCAGCGCGCCGAGGCCGCGATGCAGAACGGCGCCAAGGGCATCCGCATCCTGATGTCGGGCCGCCTGGGCGGCGCCGAGATCGCGCGCGCGTTCGACACCCGCCTGGGCTCGATCCCGCTGACCACCCTGCAGGCGAACATCGACTACGCGGTGGCCCACACCGAGACCACGTACGGCGTCATCGGCATCAAGGTCTGGGTCTACAAGGGCCTCTTCGAGCAGGCCGAGGACGACACCACCACCAACGCCGCCGGCGGACGTGCCCGCGCCCGCGGACGCCGTTGACCCGCAGCAGCACCTGAGGAACCCCCATGTCGAACATGATTCCCAAGCGCGTGAAGTTCCGCAAGCAGCAGCGGGGCAAGATGAAGGGCAACGCCACCCGCGGCAACTACGTCGCGTTCGGCGACTACGGCCTGCAGAGCCTGGAGACGTGCTGGATGTCCGGCCGCCAGCTCGAGGCCGGCCGCATCGCCGCCCAGCACTTCCTGCGCCGCCAAGGCAAGGTCTTCATCCGCGTGTTCCCCGACAAGCCGATCTCCAAGAAGCCGCTGGAGACCCGAATGGGCACCGGCAAGGCGGACGTCGACTTCTGGGCCGCCCGGATCAAGCCCGGCACCATGCTCTTCGAGATCGCGGGCGTGCCCGAGGACCTCGCCAAGCAGGCCTTCGCCCGCATCGCCAACAAGATGCCGGTCCGCTGCCGATTCGTCGGCCGCCGGCTCGCCGTCTGACCCCGACCCCCCGAAAGGCAGCCAGAGATGAAGGCAGCTGAAGTCAAGAAGCTCCGTGACGACGAGATCGCCGCCGAGGCGACGCGCCTGCGCAAGAAGCTGTTCGAGCTCCGCGCGCAGACCGTCACCGAGAAGGTCAAGGACAACTCCCAGTTCAGGAAGCACCGCAAGGACCTCGCCCGCGTCCTGACCGAGCGGAGCGCCCGCAGCAAGAAGGCATCCACGTGAGCAAGGCAGCGATCACCGTCACCGAGAACGCCCCGCACCGGGTCGGCGTCGTGGAGACGGCCTCGCGCGACAAGACGCGCAAGGTCACCATCCAGTACGTGTCCAAGCACCCCAAGTACGGCAAGTACGTGCGCAAGCGCACCGTCCTCCAGGTCCACGACGCGAAGAACGAGACCGGCGTCGGCGACCGCGTGGAGATCGCGGAGTGCCGCCCGATCTCGCGCACCAAGCGCTGGACCGTCGTGCGCGTGGTCGAGAAGGCCGCCGCCCGCATCGAACCCGTCTTCGAGGCCGACGCCGGCCGTCGCAGCAAGAGCAAGTGAGTTCAGCCCCGCACCGCAACAAGGGCAAGGCAAGCAGATGATCCAGAAGGAATCCAGGCTCGAAGTGGCCGACAACAGCGGCGCCAAGGTGGCAATGGTGATCGGCATCATGGGCGTCTCGACCGCCCGCGGCCGGTTCACCCGCGTCACCATGGGCGTCGGCGACCGCGTCATGTGCGCGATCAAGGAAGCGCTCCCCAACGGGCAGGTCAAGGCCGGCGACAAGGCCGAGGCCGTGATCGTCCGGGTCAAGGCCCCCACGCGCCGCACCGACGGCAGCTACGTGCGCTTCGACTCGAACGCGTGCGTGCTCGTCGACAAGGAAGGCAACCCGAAGGGCACGCGCATCTTCGGCGCCGTGGCCCGCGAGCTGCGCGAGAAGAACTTCATGAAGATCGTGTCCCTCGCCACGGAGGTCATCTGATGCCAGCCCACGTCCGCAAGGGTGACATCGTCTTCGTCCGGTCCGGTGCCGACAAGGGCAAGACCGGCGAGGTCGTGTCCGTCGACCCGGCCACCTCCACCTGCGTGGTGAAGGGGATCAACCTCCGCACCAAGCACCTCAAGCCCAACCAGCAGCGTCCGAAGGGCGCCGTGGTGAAGTCCGAGCTGCCCATCCACATGTCCAAGGTCAGCCCCGTCGTCGACGGCAAGCCCACCCGCGTCCGCTTCGTCGTGAAGACGGACGGGTCGAAGGTGCGCGTCGCCGCCCGCGGCGGCAAGGAACTGGGGACCATCTCCCCGGCCCGCAAGGCCAAGAACGCGAAGTGAGCCCGTCCATGACCACCGCAGCCACCGCATCCCCCCGGCTCCAGACGCTCTACAAGGAGCAGGTCGCCCCGAAGCTCATGAAGGAGTTCGGGCTGACCAACGTGAACCAGGTGCCGGTGATCGACAAGATCATCGTCAACACCGGCGTCGGCAAGCAGCTCGAGAACCAGAAGCTGAAGCCCGAGATCCGCGACACCGTGATCGACACCTACCGCCGCATCACCGGCCAGAAGCCCGTGATGACGCTGGCGAAGAAGAGCGTGTCCAACTTCAAGGTGCGCGAAGGCGCTCCCAGCGGCTTCATGGTCACCCTGCGGCGCGACCGCATGTGGGGCTTCATGGATCGCATGATCAACCTCGCGATCCCCCGCATCAAGGACTTCCGGGGCGTCAGCGACCGGTCGTTCGACAAGGGCGGCTCCTGGAGCTTCGGCCTCAGCGAGCAGGCCGTGTGGCCGGAGGTCAACATGGCCAGCGTGAACTTCTCGCATGGCATGAACATCACCGTGGTCTTCCGCAACAGCAACCCGAAGATGAGCCGATTCGCGCTCGCCGAGTTGGGCATGCCGTTCGAGAAGCCCGAGGACCGCAAGAAGAAGTGAATCCCGCCGGCGCCGAGGCGCCGCCACCCGAACGAAGAGACCCAGAAGGACCCACCCGATGGCAAGCAAGCGCGTCTTCGCCAAGATGAAGCGGAAGCCGAAGTTCTCCACCCGCGAGAAGCTCCGGTGCGAGATCACCGGCCGCAGCCGCGGCAACTACCGCAAGTTCCGCATCTGCCGCCAGATGCTCCGGGAGCTGGCCCTCCAGGGCATGATCCCCGGCATGCGCAAGGCGTCCTGGTGACGCGCACCCAACCCACGGACCAAGAAGGAGCCGAACATGGCGCTTCATGACCTCACTGCAGACATGCTCACCCGCATCCGCAACGCCTGCCGCACGCGGGCGAAGCAGGTGCTCGTCCTCAACAACAAGCTCAACCGCGGCGTGGCCGGAGTGCTCGCCAAGGAGGGCTACATCCGCGGCTTCGAGGTGATCGAGGACGGGCGCCAGGGCCTGATCCGCGTCGACCTGAAGTACGGTCCGCGCGGCGAGAACCTGATCCACTCGGTGGAGCGGGTCTCGCGCACCGGCTGCCGCGTGTATCGCAGCGTCGAGGAGCTGCCGAGCCCGATGTCGGGCCTGGGCATCGCCATCGTCTCCACCAGCTCCGGCGTGATGAGCGACCGCGAGTGCCGCGCCAAGCGCGTCGGCGGCGAGGTCGTGGCCACCGTCGGCTGACCACGAGCAACGAGCGCAACGAGCAAGGAACCACAGCCATGTCCCGCATCGCACGCAAGCCAGTCTCCATCCCCGCCGGCGTCAAGGTGGCCGTCAACGCCGCCGCGCGCACGGTCAACTTCGAGGGCCCCAAGGGCAAGCTCTCCCTGACCTACCGGCCGGAGGTCGGCGTCAAGGTCGAGGGCTCCGAGGTCCAGGTGACCATGGACCCGCAGGTCGCCGAGCAGGGCGGTCGCCCGTTCTGGGGCACGACCCGCGCGCTGATCGCCACCAGCGTCGAGGGCGTCCTCAAGGGTTACGAGAAGAAGCTCGAGATCATCGGCGTGGGCTGGGGCGCCAAGGTGCAGGGCAAGAAGCTCGTGCTCACCGTCGGCTTCGCCAACACGCGCGAGGTGCCGATCCCGGACGGCGTGAAGGTCGAGGTGGCCCAGACCATGGTCACCGTGAGCGGCCCCGACAAGCAGGCCGTCGGTCAGTTCGCGTCCGCGTGCCGCGCGATGCGGAAGCCCGAGCCGTACAACGGCAAGGGCGTCAAGTACGTCGAGGAAGTCATCCAGCGCAAGCAGGGCAAGGCATTCGGCTCCTGAGGCCGGCCCGAGACCCACCGCCGAACCAGAGCCCCACCCGGAGCACCACCATGGACAAGTGCATCGCCAAGACCCAACGCCGCATCCGCCGCAAGCGCGGCATGCGCAAGACGATGTCGGGCACGCCTTCGCGGCCGCGCCTCAGCGTCTTCCGTTCCCTGCAGCACATCTACGCCCAGGTCATCGACGACCTGGCCGGGCGCACCGTCGCCTCGGCCAGCTCGCTGGACGTGGACACCGTGGCCCGCAAGGGCGGCAACATCGAGGCCGCCAAGGCCATCGGGAAGGCACTCGCCGAGCGGGCCTCGAAGGCCGGCGTCAGCGAGGTCGTCTTCGACCGCAATGGATTCCGATACCACGGTCGCGTGAAGGCGATCGCCGACGGCGCCCGTGAGGGCGGCCTGCGGTTCTGACCCACGCAGCCAACGACGAACACAGGAACGCCGACCAATGGCCGAACTCATCGACGAAACAGGAAGCATCGAGTCCACCACCGTGGGCGTGTACCGCACCAGCTCCACGGTGGCCGGCGGCCGCCGCTTCAGCTTTGCCGCCATGGTGGTGGTGGGCGACAAGCAGGGCCGCATCGGCGTGGGCTACGCCAAGAGCAACCAGGTTCCGCAGGCCGTGGAGAAGGCGCAGAAGGAAGGCCGCCGGAAGATGGTCGGCTATCCGCTGATGCGCAAGACCCTGCCGCACGCGGTCGAGGGCCACTTCGGCGCGTCCAAGGTGCGCCTGCTGCCCGCGACGCCCGGCACCGGCGTCCTCGCCGGCGCGGCGGTCCGCGCCGTGCTCGAGATGCTCGGCGTGCAGGACTGCCTGACCAAGAGCTACGGCTCCACCAACCCGAAGAACCTCGTCAAGGCCACGCTGAACGCGCTGGAGCAGCTGCAGACGCGCGAGCGCGTCGAGGCCCTCCGCGGCGTCGAGATCGGCGCGACGCCGGTCGAGGTCTCCGTCGAGCGCGGCCTGGCGGCCATGCCCCAGGTGCGCACCGGCGAGAAGATGCAGGCCCCGAAGAACACCCTCGGCGATGAGCGTCGTCGCGGCGGTCGCGGAGGACCTCGTGGTCCGCGCCGCAGTTTCGAGGAGTCGGCTCCCGCCGCAGCCCCCGCGGCTGCTCCGGCTGCCCCCGCAGCACCCGCGCCGGAGGCGCCATCGGCCGGCTGACGGCCCCGTCGCAGTCCCCCCTGATCGAACACGAACCACACTGAAGGCAAGGGAGATCTCCCGCCATGATGATTCATGACATCACCAAGGTCGTCGGCAAGCACCGTCCCCGCAAGCGCGTCGGTCGCGGCGAAGGCAGCGGCATCGGCGGCACCAGCACGCGCGGCCACAAGGGCGCCAAGAGCCGCGCCGGCTGGACCAGCCGGCCGGGCTACCAGGGCGGCGCCACGCCGTTCATGCGCCGCTTCCCCAAGCGCGGCTTCAAGAACAATTTCCGCACGATGTTCCACGTGGTGAACGTCCAGGTGCTCGAGAAGCACTTCGACGCCGGCGCCACCGTCGAGATCGCCGCGCTCGCCAAGCTGGGCCTGGTGCCCGACGCGACGCTGCCGCTCAAGGTGCTGGGCCATGGCGACATCGCCAAGAAGCTGACCGTGGTGGCGGCCAAGTTCTCCGCCACCGCCAAGGACAAGATCGAGAAGGCCGGAGGCACGGCGACCGTCGCGGGCTGACCGCCGCGAGACACCCCGGACCCGACCCCGTCGAACGCAGGAACCGATGCTCAAGGCATTCGCCAACATCTTCCGCATCCCCGAGCTGCGCAACCGCGTGATGTTCACGCTGGGCGTGCTGGCGATCTACCGGATCGGCTTCTGGATCCCGGTGGTGGGCGTCGACCAGTCCGCGCTCGTCGAGGCGGCCAAGACGGCGGCATCCAACGAGACCGGCTTCGGCCGGCTGCTGCAGTTCGCCAGCATCTTCTCCGGCGGTTCGCTGGGGCAGAGCACGATCTTCGGCCTGGGCATCATGCCCTACATCACGGCGTCGATCATCTTCCAGCTGGTGCAGGCGGTCTACCCGCCGCTCCAGGAGATCAAGAAGGAAGGGATCGCCGGCCAGCAGAAGATCATGGAGTGGACGCGGTACCTGACCGTCGGCCTCTGCGTGGTCCAGGGCTACATCTGGCTGAACTACCTGCGCGGGTCCAACCTCGTGCAGCCGATGTTCCTGCAGAGCGCCCCCAACATGGCGATCTTCTTCGTGGTGGGCATCGCCACGCTGACGGCCGGCAGCCTGTTCCTGATGTGGCTGGGCGAGCAGGTCGACAAGTACGGGATCGGCAACGGCGTGTCGATCATCCTGACCGCCGGCATCCTCAGCCGCATGCCGAACGCGATCGGCTGGGTGGCCCAGAACTTCGACCCGCGCCAGGGCGCCGAACCCGGCAAGATCGGCATCGCCGGCCTGGCGGTGCTCATCGCGAGCTTCGTGGCCATCACGGCGGGCGCCGTGCTCATGACGGTGGCGACCCGCCGCATCCCCATCCAGCAGGCCAAGCACACGCGGGGCCGCAAGGTCTACGGCGGGCAGAAGCACTTCCTGCCCCTGCGCGTGAACCACTCCGGCGTGATGCCGATCATCTTCGCGAGCTCGCTGATGATCTTCCCGTCGGCCATCTGCGGCGCCATCGACAACGCCACGGCCCAGGATTCCTCCCTCAAGGGACTGACCCTGTTCCTGGCGCGCGAGACCCAGATCGGCACCTTCCCGTACATCGTCGGGGAGATCGCCCTCATTTACTTCTTCGCGTACTTCTGGACGACCGTCCAGATGAGCCCGGACGACATGGCCAAGCAGCTGAAGGAGCACGGCTCCTTCATCCCCGGCCTGCGGCCCGGCCCGCGGACCAGCGAGTACCTCTCCACGGTGCTGTCGCGCATCACCTACGTGGGCGCCGGGTTCCTGGCGCTGATCGCGGTGATCCCGACCCTGGTGACGAACGCCATGGGCATCCCGTTCGAGGTGGCGCAGTTCTTGGGCGGCACGGGCCTGCTGATCGTGGTGTCCGTCGGGCTCGACCTGATCCAGCGCCTCGAGGCCAACCTGGTGATGCGCAACTACGCCGGCTTCCTGGGGCAGGGCGCCGATCCCCGCGGCAGCCGCATCCGGAGCGCGACCTGACCATGGCCGACACCGCCGCCATCATCGCCCCCGGCCGGAGCGCGCGCGAGCGTCGCACGGGTGCGATCGCGCTGCGGTCGGCTTCCGAGGTCGAGGCGATCGAACTCGCCGGCGCCGCGGTCGCTTCCGCGCTTGAGGCGGCCGAACTGGCCGTTCGCGCGGGCGTGACCACGCGCGACGTCGACGCTGCCGTCCGCTCAGCCCTCCGCGCCGCCGGTGCCGAGGCGCCGTTCCTCGGATACCCGAATCCGTCCGGTGGCATGCCGTTCCCGGCGGCCTGCTGCACCAGCGTCGGCAACGAGGTCGTCCACGGCATCCCCGGCGACCGAGTCCTTCGCGCCGGCGAACTGGTGACCATCGACGTCGGTGCGCGCATCGACGGCTGGTGCGCCGACGCGGCCATCACCGTGCCGGTGCCCGGCGGCGCCGCTGCCGACGCGCTGGCGGGTTTCGTGGCCGACGCATGGGAGGTGCTGCACGCCGGCATCGCGCTCATGCAGCCCGGCCAGCGCTGGAGCGACGTGGCCGACCGCATGCAGCGCCTGGCGGTCAGCCGCGGTCACGGCATGGTGGATGGATGGCACGGCCACGGCGTCGGCCGCGATGTCCACGAGGCCCCGAACGCCCCGTCGGTGGTCTCCGCCGGTCTCCGCACCGACCGCGACTTCACCCTGATGCCCGGGATGGTGCTCGCCGTCGAACCGATCCTGGTGATGGGCGCGCGCGGCACGATCGATGCCTGCGGCAATGCCGTGTGCGTGCCCACCCGCGTCGCCGCCGACGGCTGGACCGTCGAGGTGGCCGATGGCCTGGTGGCGGCGCACGTCGAGCACACGGTGGCCGTCACCCGTCGCGGTCCCCGGATCCTGACCCGGCGCGCCCCGGCGCGCGTCACCGAACGACACAGCACCCCCAACGACGGAGGCCGCAGCCTCGCCGGCTGAACGATCCACATGGCGAAGGAAGACAAGATCACGCTCGATGCCGAGGTCGTGGAGGCCCTCCCGGACGCGATGTTCCGGGTGAAGCTCCAGAACAACCAGGAGATCCTGGCCTACGTCAGCGGCAAGATGCGCAAGTTCTTCATCCGCATCCTGCCCGGCGACAAGGTCACCATCGAGCTCAGTCCCTACGACATGACCAAGGGCCGCATCGTCTACCGATTCTGAACCAGCGCCGCGCCGACGCGGCCACCACCACCGACCACACCGAACGCGAGGAAACGCCATGAAGGTCCGCAGCAGCATCAAGCGACGCACCATGGATTGCCAGATCGTCGTCCGCAAGGGCAAGCGATTCGTCATCAACAAGAAGAACCCGCGCCTGAAGCAGCGGCAGGGCTGACGCCCGCCGCCCGGCGCCCCACCGAACCAGACCACCCAACGAGGAACGCACCATGCCCCGCATCGCCGGCATCGACATCCCCGAGAAGAAGAAGATCCGCTTCTCGCTCCGCTACATCTACGGCATCGGACCGAAGGTGTCCGACGACATCCTGACCAAGTGCGGCATCGACGGCGACCGCCGGGCGAACACGCTCGACGACAAGGAGCTCGCCGCCATCGCCGCCGAGATCGACGCCAACCACCCGGTGGAGGGCGCGCTCCGCCGCCAGGTCCAGCAGGACATCCAGCGGCTCAAGGACACCAAGAGCTACCGCGGCGAGCGGCACCGCAAGAACCTGCCCGCCCGCGGCCAGCGCACCCGCACCAACGCCCGCACCCGCAAGGGCCGCAAGAAGACGGTGGCCGGCAAGAAGGGCGTGAAGGGCTGATCGCCCGTCGCGTCCGCACACTGACCGACCACCAAGGAGCACACCGCAATGGCCAGCAAGAAGAAGGTCCGCAAGAACGTCGTGAAGGGCGTGGTGCACGTCAACGCATCCTTCAACAACACGATGGTGACGATCACCGACGTCAACGGCGAGACGATCGCCTGGGACTCGGCCGGCAGCGTCGGCTTCAAGGGCGCTCGCAAGAGCACCCCGTTCGCCGCCAGCCGCGCGAGCGAGAAGGCCGCCGGCAAGGCGCGTCGCATGGGCCTCAAGGAGGTCGAGGTGCGCGTCAAGGGCCCCGGCCCGGGCCGCGAGAGCGCCGTCACCGCCCTGCAGGCCGCCGGCCTGAAGGTCACGCAGATCGAGGACTGCACGCCGATCCCGCACAACGGCTGCCGTCCGCCCAAGAAGCGCCGCGTCTGACGCGGCCATGAACCCGTCCCCCGCCACAGCAGGGGGGCACGGCCGGCTCCGGCAGCGGCCATGCCCACCCGATTCAGGCGGGGGGATCCTCAACAAGGGGACCCCGCGGGCCTGGCCCGCAGCCCCGAGGTCCTGCCGGACCGTCACTCAGGAGATTCGTCATGCACATTCGTTGGCGCGGGCTTGAACTGCCCTATCGCGTCGTCAAGGACTCCCGTTCCGCCACCGACACGTTCGGCCGCTTCACGGCGGAGCCGTTCGAGCGTGGCTTCGGCACCACCGTGGGCAACGGCCTGCGCCGGGTGCTGCTCTCGAGCCTCGAGGGCGCGGCGGTCACCAAGGTCAAGATCGCGGGCGTCACCCATGAGTTCTCCACGATGCCGGGCGTCCTCGAGGACGTGACCGACATCATCCTGAACATCAAGGGCCTGGTCATCAGCATGGATTCGGACTCCGACGAGCCGAAGACCATGCGCCTGTCCGCCGAGGGCCCCGGCGAGGTCACCGCCGAGCTCATCGAGGCCGACCCGTCGATCGTCATCCACAATCCGCAGAAGGTCATCGCCACCCTCACCGACAAGCGCGACTTCGCGGTCGAGTTCACGGTGCAGCGTGGCCGCGGCTACATGCCCGCGTCCGAGCAGCACAAGCGCGAGGAGGACCAGGTCCTCGGCGAGATCGCCGTCGACGCGATCTTCAGCCCCGTGCAGCGCGTGCGCTACCGCGTGGAGGACACGCGCGTCGGCCAGCGGACCAACTACGACCGCCTGGTCATGGACATCTGGACCAACGGCACCGTGAGCCCGGACATGGCCATGGTCGAGGCGGCCAAGATCCTGCGCAAGCACCTCAACCCGTTCGTGCAGTACGACGCCATCGGCGCCGAGCGCGTGCCGGTGGAGATCTCGACCGCCAACGACGCCGACCTGGAGCTCTTCCGCAAGCTCTCGATGCCGATCAGCGACCTGGACCTCAGCGTCCGGGCCAGCAACTGCCTCGAGGGCGGCAAGCTCCGCTTCGTCTGCGACATCGTCACCAAGACCGAGAATGACCTCCTGGAGCTGCGTGCCTTCGGTCGCACGAGCCTCCGCGAGGTGAAGAAGAAGCTCGAGGAAATGGAACTGGCGCTGGGCATGCCGCTCCCCGAGGGCTTCACGCCCCCGACGGGCGCCTGATCTCGCCGGACCGAAAGGAACATCGCCATGCGTCACCGTATTGCCGGATACCAGCTGAACGTCACGAAGGACCACCGCCGCGCCATGATGCGCAACCTGGCGGCGGGCGTCTTCGAGCACGGGCAGATCACCACCACCATGCCCAAGGCGAAGGCCGTCCAGCCCTTCGTCGAGGAACTCATCACCATCGCCAAGCGCGGAACGCTGGCGGCGCGGCGCGAGCTGACCTCGCGCCTCACCGACCGGAAGGTGTTCGCGTGGGTTGCCGACCCGAACACCCGCGACGAGACCAAGGCCGCCCAGGCGCGCCTGTGGGAACTCCCCGCGGCCGACGAGGTCGAGTTCAACCGCTACGGCGAGGTCCGCAAGGCCCCGCGCCTGATCCAGCACGTGATGACCCGCGTCGCGCCGCTGTACAAGGATCGCGCCGGCGGCTACACGCGCATCGTGAAGCTCGACAAGCGCCGCGTGGGCGACGCCACCGACCTGGTGGTGCTGCAGCTCATCGGCAACGAGGAGGGTCCTCAGGTCAAGGGACGCAAGTCCACGCGCCGCACCAACGCCGACAAGCGCACGGCCTTCGCCAAGAAGGCTCGCGAGAAGGCCGCGGCCGCCAAGGGCTGATCGCGCCGCCACGGCGGCTCGACCACGGCAATTCCGTCCGGCACGCGCACCACGGTGCGCGTGCCGGACGTGCTTTTGCATGTGGACGGGGAGCGCTCAGCGCCGCTTCGCGGGTGCGCGGGGCGCGGCCTTCTTCGCCGATGGCGGGGCGGCAGGGCGGCGCACCGCCGGTACCGGCACCGAGATGCGGCGCGCGGGCGCGTGCTCCGAACGCTCCGAGGCGCACAGGCACTGGCCGACGTCGCGAGGGTCCAGCAGGTTGGTGGCGTGGTGGACGATGCCCACGTAGATCTCGCAGTCGCCGTCGATGTCGACGTGCCGTGCGAGCTCGCAATCCACGAAGCCCAGGGCGCGCGCCGGCACCGGGCAGCCGCTCGGCGTGCGGTCGACGGTGGAGCCGATGAACGGGTCGATGCCGGGGGTCTGCAGGTCGAACGCCCGGGCCGTCGAGCGGTCGGACGGATCCAGCTGGCACACCGCGAAGCTGCGGCTGTCGCGGATGAGCGGGCTGAGCACGTGTCCCTTGGTCACGGCCACCATCACCATCGGCGGCGTCGTCGAGCACTGCTGCACCCAGCGCACGGTCACACCCGCGCGCAGGTCGGCGTGCCCGGACGTCAGGATGAACGAGCCCGAGGGGATGCGATCCAGCACGGGGGCCACGGTCGGCCGCTCGGCCGGCACCCAGTCCATCGCGTTCCGGTTTCGTGGGGTCACCAGCTCACGGTCCTTTCTGGCGCGGGGTCATGGGTGGGGCAGCGCACCGCAGAACGCCCGCTGCAGGAATGGTGCCCGAGATCGGGCTGAAGTCCACAAACACCTGCTGCAAGGTCGGTTACGCGCGATCTGGGATCGAAGTTCGCGGACGGGGCGAAAAAAGTGAAGAACTTTGGGGGCGTGGTGTTGTAAAGTGGGGCGAAGTGGGGTAAAGTGTTCCAAGGCCCCAAAGGCCGCTTCACCGTGCTATTTCTCGGCGAGTACGAGCACACGCTGGACCAAAAGCAACGACTGGCGATCCCGTCAGAGTTGCGCGAGGTGCTCGATCCCAAGGTGCACGGCGAGGCGTTCATTGCGGCTCCTGGCGCGAACGGCTCGCTCTGGCTGTGGCCGGAGAAGACCTTCGCCCAGCTCTCGAACTCCTTGGGCGGGTCGCTCGTCGGCGACCCCTCCATGCAGGAGTTCGAGCGGCTCGTGTTCTCGCAGGCGGCCCGTGTGCCCCTCGATGGCGCGGGCCGGATCCGGATCCCGGATCGGCTGCTGCAGAAGTTCGGGTTGGGCGGCTCGGTGATGATCCTCGGCGTTCGGGATCACCTGGAACTGACGGAGCCGGCTGCATGGAAGCGCGAACAGGAGCGCCTGCAGCCCGCATCGGACGACATCTGGCGCAAGGCGCGCATGGCCATGGCCGCCGCCCAGCGTCAAGGGGCCTGATGGCCCTCGGGACCGGCGAGCCGGTCGACAAGTGAATCACCGGGACGGTGCGTCGGGAGGAACGCGCACCGCCCCACACGGACCTCCTGCGGCATGGATCGCGGCAGGGGATTCCGGGATGCGCGCTTCGGCACCTCGCTCCACCCCGCCATGGACGGCGGATCACGGACCGAGGACCCTCACGGGCGCATCCGCTCTCAACACCGGATCACGGACGATTCGGTCGGTCGGTGAGCCCCATGTCCGCCACGGTCGGCGGCCTCGGGGCAGGGCCACGGGGCCCGCATTTCCGTCGTTGCCCCCGCGTCGGTCGCCCGGCGCGGGGGCATTTTCTTTCCCTTCCGGATTTCATAAGCATTTGTTGTACAGTCAGTTATGATGGGGTCGCGGGCATGGCGCCAGTCGTCGTCCCCCGTTCGGGCCCTTGCGCGGGGCAAATCTTCAACGCGCAGCCGGAAGCTCACCCGATGACCTTGGCTACGCTTGCATCGCGCGCGGCTCGGAAGCCGCACCCTGCCGCAAGGCCACATGGATCGGTCGCGAGACCGGGTGGTTGGCAGACCGGTCGCCCTGGACGGCGAGGCGCAGGCAGGAGGCTCTTGAGATGCTGGTGATCACTCGACGCGAGGGGGAAGAAGTCGTGATCGGCAACCCCGCCGCGCCCTTGGGCATCGTCCGCATCGCGGCGATCAAGGGCGACCGGGTCCGCATCGCGTTCGAGTTCCCCCGCGAGGTCGACGTGCACCGCCGCGAGGTGGCCGACCAGATCCTCAAGGTGGACGAGTCGCAACCGGGGATCGCCGGGCAGATCCGCCCCGCCTCCGATTCGGGCTGACCCGCCATTCCTACACTCCGATCCATGCATGGATCGCTACCCCGCACGGCCGCCATCGCGCTGGCCGTCGTGTCCGCCGTCGCCTTGGGCGGTTGCACCGCGAAGCCCCAGGACCCGATGGCGGTCCTGCAGAACCCTCGGAGCGTGGCCGAGCAGCACATCGGCGCCTTGCGAGCGATCGCGGACGGCCCGAGGCCCATTTCCGACGACGTGAAGCCCGTGGTGCGGCGGATGCTCTTCGGGGCGGGCTACTCGCTCGCGGCCCGCCAGGCGGCGTTCGAGATCCTGTTGGTGGATGACCCCAAGAACCTCCGCGAGACCATGGAGACCAACATCGTGCGGATGGACTCGCTTGAGTTCCGCCGATGGATCATGGAAGAGGTGGGGCGGAGGGGCATGCGCGACTGGACCACGGTGGTGGTCAACTCCTGGGCCGGCGCGGTCCCGTCGTGGGGCCCCACCGAGGAGGGCCGGCCGGAGTACGCGGCGCTCGCGGCGTTGTACGGACCGGACGGCGTGGCCGACGCGCTGTTCGGGGTGCTCAACGACGCGCATCCCACCCGGCAGGCCAGCCTGCGCAAGCGCACGTGGGAGCTCCTGATGCGCATCGGCCAGCGCGACCGGCTGAAGCAGCTGGTGATGGAGAGCGCCACGCGCCCGGACGACGTGATGCTCCGCGACATCAAGCAGCTGGTCGAGGACCTGGGCATCCTCCCCGAGACCCGCGAGGAGCTGCTCTGGCTCGAGAAGCTGCGGCAGACGGCGTCGCCCGCGTACTGGCGCATGGCGGGCGAGGCGCTGCGCACCGTGCCGGAGGCGAGCAAGGGACGGTTCGAGTTGCGCGGCATTCCCGTGGCGATGGCGGCGCACCGCTACCAGCCCGAACTCCTGGGGATGACCACCGAGCAGCTGTACGACGACCTGATGTCCCGGCTTCGGACCCGCGACGGCGCCAAGTACGCGGCCAACTTCCGGGGATTCGAGACCGGCCCGAAGCGCACCGAGGCCCTCGGCCTGCAGCGTGACGAGGTCCGCTGGGTCGACCTGGTGGCGTCGAGCCTGGCGCTGCGGATGCTCGATGACCCGCAGGTCCGCGCCACGCTCTTCGACCTTGCCGACCGCGACCAGCAGGACCGGCGCTCCGAGTACGGCGGCGTGGTGCGCATCGACGACGACGGCACCTGGCGGGTCATCGAGGTCCGGCCGCGGATCACCGGAAGCGACACCGTGTACGAGGCCCCGCAGGAGCTCTTCGACCAGGGCTACACGGCGCTCTTCCACTTCCACCTGCATGCGCAGGAATACGAGAACGGCGCCTACGCGGGGCCGCATCTCGGGGACTTCGCCTACGCGAACTCCACCCGCGCCAACTGCCTGGTCTTCACCTTCATCCGCCGCGACACCATGAACGCCGACTACTACCGGCACGGCCCGTTGGTGATCGACCTCGGGACTTTCCGGCGCCCATGAACTCCCCGGTCGACTTCGCCAAGATGCACGGCCTGGGCAACGACTACGTCTACGTCGACGGGTCGCAGTTCCCGGTGGACGATGCACCGGCCCTGGCGCGATGGGTCAGTGACCGGCACTTCGGGGTGGGCAGCGACGGGCTCATCATGGTCGAGCCGGTCTCGCCGGGCGTGGACGCGGACGTGCGGATGCGCATGTTCAATGCCGACGGCAGCGAGGGCATGATGTGCGGCAACGGCATTCGCTGCGTGGCCAAGTTCGCGGTGGACCGGGGCATCTCGGATCGCAACCCGCTTCGCGTGGAGACGCGGCGCGGCGTGCTCGAGGTGGCCTGGCGCCGCGGCGGGCACGACGGCACCGTCCATGAGGCGACGGTGGACATGGGCCCTCCGATCCTGGCGTGCGCGCGCATCCCGGCATCGATTCCCGGGGTCTCGCCGGCCGCCGCCGTGATCGACCACGCGCTCGACGCCAACTTCTGGCGCGCGTCCGGCGCGCCCGCGGGATGGGAGGCCGATGCCGGGCTGGAGCCCGCTCTGACGCTGGTCTCGATGGGCAACCCGCATGCCGTGCTCTGGTGCCGCGACCCGTCGCGCGTGCCGCTCGAGCAGGTGGGCCCCTTCATTGAACGGCACGCGTGGTTCCCGGAGCGCGTCAACGTCCACTTCGTCGCCGTGCTCGGGCCGTCCGAGGTGCGCGTGCGCACGTGGGAGCGCGGCAGCGGCGCCACCATGGCCTGCGGCACCGGCGCAAGCGCCGTCTGCGTCGCGGGGGTGCTGACCGGGCGGACCGGCGGCACCGTGGTGGCGCACTTGCCCGGCGGTGACCTGCATTTGCGATGGGACGGCGGCGATCGCAGCGTGCTCATGGCGGGCCCGGCCGTCGAGGTGTTCGAGGGCAAGCTTGACCTGGGCGCGTGGCCGCGCGGAGGCGCGTCGTGATCGGTGCGGACGATGCCGATGGGCGCGCGGCCGGTGGCCACGGGCCGTCGCGGCTCGTGGCGAAGGAGCGCGCCGTATGCGATCGCATCGCCGCGATGCGCCGGCGCATGGAGGACCGCCTGGCGGAGTGGGTGGCCATTCCGACCGGGCGCGGCCATGCCGAAGGCCTGGCGCGCCAGCGAGCCGCGCTCGTCGAGGCCTTGACGCAGCTTGGCGCGGAGGTGACCGATCGGCCCTGCCGTCCGCGCCCGGCATGGATCGATCCGCCGTGGGCGCAGGCCGCCGAGGCGGCAAGCGACGTGGTGGTCGCCAGGCGCGATGCCGCCGGGCCACGGCTCCTCCTCTGCGGCCATTTCGACACGGTGCATGACCCGCACGGGCCGTTCCGGTCGCTTTCGTCCTTGGGGGGCGGGCGCGCCACGGGGCCAGGGGCCGCGGACATGAAGGGCGGCCTGGTCATCGCGCTGGAGGCACTCGCGGCGCTGCAGGCCGAGGGCGTCGGGCTGTCGTGGTCGTTCGTCCTCACCCCGGACGAGGAGACCGGCAGCTTCGGATCGGCTGACGTGCTCCGCGAAGCGGCCCCCGGGCACGTGGCGGGGTTCGTGTTCGAGCCCGCCGGCGACGGCGACTCGCTTGTGGTCGAGCGCATGGGGGCAGGCCAGTTCCGCATCGATTGCACCGGGCGCGCCGCGCACGCGGGCCGCGACCATGCCAAGGGCGTGAGCGCGGTGCGCGTCCTGTGCGAGCGAGTGCTCGATGCCGAGCGCGTGAGCGATGCCGCCGCGGGGCGGATCGTCAACGTCGGACCATTGCAGGGCGGGGCGGTCACCAATGCCGTGCCCGACCGTGCGGCCGCGTGGGGCAACTACCGGTTCCGGGACGATGCCGGACAGCGCGCCATCGAGTCGGCACTCGACGGGCTCGCCCTGGGCGGCGATGCCGACGTCCCTCGCGTGCGCGTGCAGCGAGTGCTGGGTCGGCCGGCCAAGCCGTTGACGCCGGCGGTGGAGCGCCTGGCGGAACTGGCCCGCCGCGCGAGCCTGGACCTCGGCCGCGATCTGCCGTTCATCGCCACGGGCGGGGTGTGCGACGGCAACAACCTGCAGGCGGCCGGGCTGCCCGTCCTCGACACCCTCGGCGTGCGCGGCGGCAACCTGCACCGCACGGACGAGTGGGTGGACCTGGACGGGCTGGTGGACCGGGCGCAGCTGGTGGCGCTGGTGCTCATGCGCACCGCCGCGGGCGGCGGATCTACCATGCCATGACCATGCACTCGCCCATCAGCGCGCTGCCCTCGCCGATCGCCGACGATCCCGCCGTCAAGGCCCACGTGGACGCGTTGGTCGCGGCGGCGACCGCCGCGCAGGCCGGGATCACCGACGCGCGTCCCGCCGATCCCGCGATGGCCGAATCCTTCGCCGATGCCATGGCGCGGACCGCCGCGGTGCGCGGGCGCGGGCCGATCATGCCGTACCTCGGCACGGGCCTCGGGAACGGGCCGCTCGTGCAGCTGGCCGACGGCAGCGTCAAGTGGGACATGCTCAACGGGATCGGCGTGCACATGTTCGGGCACGGTGATCCGCGCATGCTTCGTGCCGCGGTCCGGGCCGGCCTGTCGGACCTGTGCATGCAGGGCAACCTGACCAGCAACGCCGACAGCGTGGCGTTCGCCGAGCTCCTCGTGCAGGAGGCGGCCCGGACCAGCGGCATCGCGCACTGCTTCGTGAGCAACTCCGGCTGCATGGTGAACGAGGCCGCCCTCAAGATCTGCATGCAGAAGACCGGCGGCGCACCCCGCGTGATCGCCTTCCAGGACTGCTTCATGGGCCGTTCGATCACCATGACGCAGATCGGCGACAGTGCCGCGTACCGGCAGGGCATCCCGCTGTCGACGTTGGTGGACTACATGCCGTTCTACGACCCGGCGCTGGGGCACCGCTCCATCGAGATGGCGGTCTGGCACCTGAAGCAGTACGTGCACCGGTACCCGGGGCAGCACGCCTGCTTCGTCATGGAGCTGGTGCAGGGAGAGGGCGGGTTCAACGTGGCGCCCCGCGAGTTCTTCATGGCGTTGATCGAGGTGTGCCGTGCGGCGAAGATCCCGGTGTGGGACGACGAGGTGCAGACCTTCGGCCGCACCGAGCGGATGTTCTGCTTCGAGGCGCTCGACCTCGGCGGCCACGTCGACGTGGTGACGATCGGGAAGATGAGCCAGGCGTGCGCATGCCTCTACACCGCGGACATGAACCCGAAGCCGGGGCTCATCAGCGGCACGTTCACCGCCAGCACGTCGGCGTTCGCGGTCGGCGGCGAGGCGCTGCGGACGATGCGCGACGGCGGCTACTACGGGCCCGACGGCCGCAACGCGCGCCTGCACGCGGCGTTCCGCGAGCACGCGGGGCGCCTGGTGGAGCGGCACCCGGAGTGGTTCCCGGCGGTGAAGGACGCCTTCGGCCGCGAGAGCAGGTCGTTCGTCGGCGGCACCGGCGGCATGTGCCGCCTGACGCCGTTCGGGGGCGACAAGGACCGCATCATGCGGTTCCTGAACACGCTCTTTGCCGAGGGAGTGATGGCCTTCTACTGCGGGCACGGGCCGTACCACGTGCGCATGCTGCCGCCGGTGGGCGTGATGCAGCCCGAGCAGTGGGCGCCGGTGTTCGAGATCGTGGAGCGTGCCATGGCGAAGTCGTGCGACGCGGGCGGCGCGTGATTCTCGGACAGTCATCCGGGGCCTGAAAAGAGCCGATACTGGAGGGCCGATGTTCGTCATCCGACAGGCCCTGCCGGACGATGCCGCCACGCTGCTCAAGCTGGCGCGCATGGTGCACTTCATCAACCTGCCGGCCGATCCGGACATCATCGCCGCGAAGATCGCGCGCAGCCGACGGAGCTTCGCGGGCGAGGTGGCCGACGAGCGCGAGCGCCAGTTCATGTTCGTCCTGGAGGACACGCAGACCGGCGGCGTGATCGGCACGAGCTCGCTGATCTGCCGGATGGGGTGGCCGGGATGGCCGCACATCTCGTTGCGCGTCCGCCGTCGCGAGCACTTCAGCCGCGACCTGAACACGGGTGCCATGCACACCACCATCCAGGTCAGCACCGACGAGAGCGGGCCGAGCGAGCTGGGCGGGTTGATCCTGGCACCCGGCTACCGCGGTCACCGCGAACGGCTGGGCTCCCTGCTCTCGCTCGTGCGCTTCCACTTCCTGGGACTGCACCGCGCGCACTTCCAGCCGCACATCATCGCGGAGCTCATGGGGCCGCTCACGCCCGACAGCAACACCCTGTTCTGGGAGTTCTTCGGGCGGCGCTTCATCAACCTGAGCTACACCGAGGCGGACGCCTTCTGCCAGCACAGCAAGGAGTTCATGCTCAGCCTCCTGCCGAAGGAGGAGATCTACCTGAGCACGCTGCCCGCGGAGGCCCGCAACCTGGTGGGCAAGGTGGGCGAGGAGACGCGCCCGGCGAAGGCGATGCTCGAGAAGCAGGGTTTCACGTACCGCGACCGGTGCGATCCGTTCGACGGTGGCCCGTACCTCGAGGCCGAGGTGGACTCGATCCCGCTCGTGCGGGCGACTCGACCCATGCGCCTCGCCGAAGGCGAGCCGACGAACGGCACCGCGGCGTTCGTGAGCTGTGCGGCGGATCGCGGGCTCGGGTTCCGGGCGATCCGAAGCACGTGCGCGGTCGATGGCGCGACGGTCCGGCTGCCCGCCGCGGCCGCGGCCGCGCTGGGCGCGCGGGCGGGCGATTCCGTGGGCGTCACGCCCATGGCCCCGGAGCGATGATGGACCTCGGCGAGATCGTCTCGCGCGACCCGGCCCGACCGTCGCAGGTCGTCTGGCGCGGCGCGGCCTCCCCCGTCGATGCGGACCGTGCGGTGACGGCGGCGCGCGAGGCGTTCCCGGCGTGGTCGCGCCTGACGACGGAGGCGCGCGCGGATCACCTGCGCGCGTGGTCCGCCGTCACGCAGCGCCACGCGGAGCGCATCGCGCGGCTGATCAGCCAGGAGATGGGAAAGACCCTCGCCGAGGCGCGACAGGAGGCGGCGCTGCTGGCGGACAAGGTGGCCGTCACGTTGGAGGAGCGCGTGCGCTCGCGGATCGCGGGGTACGACGTCCCCGGCGGCCCGACTCGGACGAACCGCTGCACGTGGAGGCCCTACGGGGTGATGGCGGTGGTGGGGCCGTTCAACTTCCCGGCGCACCTTCCCAATGGCCACTGGGTGCCCGCGCTGCTTGCCGGAAACACCGTGGTGTTCAAGCCGAGCGAGCGCACGCCCGCGGTGGGGGCGCTGATGGGTGAACTGATGGCCGAGGCCGGGATCCCCGATGGCGTGTTCCGCGTCGTGCAGGGTCGCGGTGACGTGGCCGCCTCGCTGGTGGCCCATCCTGCGGTCGACGGCGTCCTGTTCACGGGCAGCTGGCCCGTCGGTCGGCGGATCCTCGAGGCCAACCTCGACCGCCCGGGGCGCATGGTGGCGCTGGAGATGGGTGGCAGCAACCCCGCGATCGTGATGGACGACGCCGACCTGCGCGCGGCGGTGATCGAGTGCGTGCGCTGCGCGTTCGTCACCACCGGCCAGCGCTGCACCTGCACGCGGCGCGTGATCGTGCACGAGCGCGTCGCCGACCGCTTCATCGCCGCCCTGGTGGACGCCGCGCGCTCGGTCACGGTGGGCGCCGGCGATTCCGAACCCGCGCCGTTCATGGGACCGCTGGTGACCCAGGAGGCGCGCGAGGCGGTGCTGCGGTTCCAGGCGGAGCGTGCCGGGGCGGGCGCTCGCGTCTTGCTTGAGGCGTCCTCCGCGGCGAGCGAGGGTTGGTTCCTCTCGCCCGGCGTCATGCAGGTGGATGCGTTCGAGCCGGCGACCGATCGGGAGGTGTTCGGCCCGCTCCTGCAGGTGGCCGTGTGCCGTGACCTGGACGACGCCATCGTCCAGGCCAACGCCACCGAGTTCGGGCTGGCCGCCAGCGTGTTCACCCGGTCGACGGCGGCGGTCGACCGCGCCATGCACGGGCTCCGGGCCGGGTGCATCAACGTCAACTGCGGCACCGCGGGGGCGAGCGGGAAGCTCCCCTTCGGTGGGCTCGGCAGGTCGGGCAACCTGCGGCCGGCGGGCGCGGGAATGATCGACGCGTGCGCCTACCCGGTGGCGAGCATGATCGAGTCGGGAACCGAGGTGCCCGTGCCGGCGGGCATGCGCGTGGCGGACCGGGTCTGAGCGTGGAGCCCGCGCGTCCGTTGCCGTCGGTGGCCATCGTGATCCCCGCGTGGAACGAGGAGGCGGTGATCGGGCAGACGGTGGGCCAGTTGCGGACCATCGTCGCCGAGGTCGGCGTGCCGTGCGAGATCGTGGTGGTGGATGACGCGAGCACGGACCGCACCGCCGAGCTGGCCATCGCCGCCGGCGCGCGCGTGGTGCGCGTCGAGAAGCGCCAGATCGCGGCCGTGCGCAACGCGGGCGCCGCGGCGACGACCGCCCCGTGGCTGGTCTTCGTCGACGCCGACACCTGGGTGCCCGAGACCGTGCTGCGCCATGCGCTGCTCGAGCTGGGTTCAGGCGCCGTCGGCGGCGGTTCCCGCGTCGCCTTCGACGGTCGGGGTCACCCGATCGCCGAAGGGTTCTTCGAGGCGTTCAAGGTGCTCTGGTACGCGCAGGAGCTTGCCGCCGGGTGCTTCCTGTTCGCGCGTCGAGACGCATTCGAGGCCGTCGGCGGGTTCGACGAACGCTGGTTCGCGGGCGAGGAGTACTGGCTGAGCCGCGCGCTCAAGGAGCGCGGCCGGTTCGCGTTCCTGCGCGAGGAGGTCGTCTCGAGCGCGCGCAAGCAGCGAGCGGGCCTGGGGCTCGGCATGCTGCTGAGGCTGCTGGGGCTGACGGCGCTGTTCTTCGTGGGGGTGCGCCGGCCGCTTCGGTCGAGGAAACACCTCGGGTTCTGGTACGACGGCACGCGCGAGGGAAAGGCGCTGGACGTGTGAGCCGGGCCCCGATGGGCGGACCGGTCAGTCCGTGCCCACCTGCGCATCGAGCCACGCCGGCACCGCGTCGATCGCCATCTTCTCCTGCTGCTGCGTGTCGCGGTGGCGGATCGTGACCGTCTGCGACGAGAGCGTGTCGCTGTCGATCGTGATGCAGAAGGGCGTGCCCGCCTCGTCCATGCGCGCGTAGCGCTTGCCGATCGACTGCTTCTCGTCGAACTCGACCATGTGCTTCCTGCGCAGCTGCCGGAACAGCCGCTCGCCCACCTCGGGCATGCCGTCCTTGTTGACCAGCGGGAAGACCCCGGCCTTCACCGGCGCCATGCGCGGGTGAAACCTCATGAACACGCCGCTGGGCCGGCTGGGGTCCGGCGTGTAGGCCTCGCAGATGAGGGCGAGCGTGCCGCGGTCGGCGCCGGCCGAGGGCTCGATCACGTGCGGGAAGTACCGCTCGTTGCGCGCCTGGTCGAAGTACTTCGCC
>Ga0255180_1000200_pt1 | contig 25229 bp, 23 predicted proteins | sample Atl_Colum_RepB_8_FD_189933 | JGI IMG/M metagenome (GOLD analysis project Ga0255180, IMG submission 189933) | Freshwater microbial communities from Altamaha River, Georgia, United States - Atl_Colum_RepB_8d | ecosystem: Environmental > Aquatic > Freshwater > River | place: USA: Georgia... | reverse complement strand
CTACGACCAACCGCAAGCTTCACAATCTCGTGTTTTTTATTATTACAAAAAAGATTCTACGCTGAAAAATCCAGTGATCTTTTTTAATGGCGGTCCAGGGTTCAGCAGTCAGTCCAGCTCGGTGATGTTGGATCAGTCCTTACAAAAATTTGAAATGACAAAAAAAATTGATCTGATTTACATCGATCAACGCGGAACGGGCTGTTCGACTCCTCAATTTCCTTTAGGTGACGCCCCAGAAACACTGGATAATTTACGTTGGTATGCCTCTTTAGGTATTGTCAAAGACGCCGAAGCTGTTCGAAAAACTTTGATCGGCGATCGTAAATGGAAAATTTTTGGTCAAAGCTATGGAGCCTATATCGTTTACCGTTATATTGAAACTCACCCCGAGGGTGTCAGCAAAGCGTTTGCTCATGGAAATGCGATGGGTGTTTCTGATTTCAATGGCAGCTATTACAGAATCGCCAGCCAACAAAAAGTTTTGGAAAAGTTTTTCAAACTTTTCCCAGATATGAAAACAAAACTGAAAATACTCAAACAAGAACTGACTGATAAAACACTCTGCTTTAAAGCCGCCAACGACCAGGATACTTGCGGTTACGAAATCCTGTCTCATTTTGTTTATTCTTTGGGGTTTCGTGATCAGTGGAAATTTCTAGCTGTCTATCTGAAAAACATCGTCCCTGGCCCCACCCTCGATAAAGCTTACTTAGCTAATTATGTCAGTCAAAACATCCAACAGCCCTTCGTGTATCGCGATGTGAGCAATCCGGAAAAATACGCTGCAACGACAAATTTTTTCTATAATTTTGCAGGACTCTATGATTGGGATACAACTCCACTGGATGCGCAAAAATGTTTGTTAATTTTTGACAAGATGAAAACATCATTAAAAATAACTACCGATCAAATGCTGTTAAATGAATGTTTGGCGCCAGTGCAATTTGATTACAAAGACCTTATGAAGCCCTATTTGGCACCCAAGATCGCAGGCTTTGGGACACGCTTTGTTCAGCCCGAAGTCGTTTTAAAAAATATCACGCAGTTTAAAATACCCGTATTCAGTTACTCCGGATCGCTGGATTGCTTTATTTCCAAAGATTTCTTTGCAACACAGATTAAGGCCGCCGGAAAAAAAATCACCCACAGGCACTTCGAAGACAGCGGGCACGAAGGCTTCGCTACAGAAAGACAAGTTTTCACAGATTTAATGAACTAAAATAAAAAAGGCTTCCGAAGAAGCCTTTTTTATGAATTCAATTTATTGAAAAAATATTTAAATTAAATCGAACTACTCAGCATCAAAGAACTGAAAATTTTGAAATGGAACGATTTCCATGACTTTTGAAGATAAATTCAAATTCATCTTTTCAGATCTATTGGCGTTAATTGTATAGACTTCACCCAAAGAGTTTAATCCATAAGTTTGGCTACCAATTTTGTAAACGCGGTTAAATTTTTGATCAAACTTCATTGCTGAAGCATTCAAGAAACCCTTAGTTCCTTGGCAACCAAGATCAAATACGTCACCTGATTCAGTTACCAATTGAACTGATTTTGCAGCGCGATCATAACCATTCGGATAAAGCAACGAAGCTGCTACTTGACCCGCTGGTAACTTCATATCCTGAGTCGCTGGCGACTTTGGATCACAAGTAATACGCGCAAATGACTTGTATAAACGAGCCGTAAACTGAGCTCCGTTATGGATATCAGCTAAATCCGCTTTTTGTTGTGGAGTTTGCGAATTATATTCTGTGATCATATCACCCGGAGACTGAGAAAGCTCACCTTCATTACGAGCAAATACGTAACGAGCTTTTTCAGTTTTATCCAAAGGAATCAAAACCATGTGCTGACCACGTTTAAAGATTTTACCCATCACCGGCGCTGCACCCAATTTCTCGGATTTCATTGTTGATAAATCAAACAAGTTGAAATCCAAGTTTTCTGTTAATACTAACAATTTATCAGTACGGTTAATTTTAACTGGAGTTTCAAAAGCCTCATCCGCATAAACAATCGCCGAAGATTTTGAATAAGCTTTTAAAGCTGGATGCAAATCTTTAGCATACTTCGCCAACTGCGCATAAGTTTCAACAGTCACGGCATAAGATCCACCACCAGAAATTTTTGTATCACAAGCACCTTGAATACCTGCGCGCGGTCCTTTTGAACAAGTGACGTGTGGGTAACCGTCAATGTGACGAGCTTCGTGCATAAATACGCTGGCGCGATCCAATGAAGAAAATGAATCATTCAAAGCCAATGGACAAACATACATTGTTTTTCCACCGAAGGCCATGACGTAAGCCACAACACCTTTAGGGCATGAGTCAACTACATCGATATCGTTGATACGACCGATAAAATATTGGTACCAATCTTTGGCAAACTTACCTGTAAATAATTCGTCTTGGCTAACAGGCATATTCGAATCAAAGGCTGTTCTTTTCATGAACATCATCGACGATAATAAATGCCAAGTTTGTGAATTATCATTACAAACTTCTTTTCCAACTAAATTCGAAAATTGTGAAAAGTGCGATGCGATATCTCTGATATCCGATTGCGAAATACAATCAGCTTTATCTGCTGGTTGATCTCCGATTGGATTGATACCCACTTGTGAAAATGATTGTAGTGATACTGCTAATACGATCGAAAAAATAATTCCGTTCAATTTTTTCATGATTCCCCTCTTTGTAAAAATTCAATCACTGGACTAAGGTCGAATCACTAAAAAAATGAATTTAACGCGGAATTTGTTCTAATTTTCGCTGTGCATAAGAACGCAGACTGACATCCGTCAATGTTTCAATCATTCGCTTCAAGCTTTCCAAAGCCTCCGATTGACCCGATTGAGCCAGCTCAGCAATACGATCAATTTGCATGTACCTAAGGGCTAATTCTTGGCCACGAAAGACTTCTTCGGCGGAATGGGGTTTGATATTCTCAAATACTGTCAGTGGTGCCATCACAAGCTCTTCACTGACTTGCAATTGCAAATCCGCAGGCAACAACGAAAGCGCGTAATTTGAAAAAATTCTTTTATTCACCGGTTGATTTCCATCTAAAACAATATTTTGAATATATTTAATCTCAGTGCGATTCAGCGCTGCCATATCTGCCTGAATTTGCAGCTTAACTGCATTCGCATCAGCGGTTGGTTTTTCCAACTGATCAGCGCCTGTCTGAATCCATCGCTTCAGTTCTTCGCGAATGGTCGCCAGATCCTGTACTTGATTCGTATCCGCAGATGATACATCGGCCGATACCGCTTCTCCGCGGATCCATTTTTTAAAACTTTGAGTCCATGGCTGAGATTCTTCAGGTTTGACGGCGACGTCATTATTGATTTCAGAAGGAGAATTTAAAAAGTAAATCAGACTTAATACAAGCAAAACAATTGGAATATAATATTTTTGACCACTGCGCATGGGTACAAACGCTACCCTAAAACGCGTTGAACGCCAATAATTCCTTTAATTTTTTGCAATGCCAATATCGCTTGATTTAACTGAACTAGGTCTTTGACGCTGATTTCAAACAAACAAATCGCCTTTTTATCGCGTGTCGTTCTGATTTGCGCAGATTCAATGTTAATTCCTTGAACAGAAAAGGCTTCCGACATCAGCTTTAACAAACCAGGAACGTCCTGACCGATGACTTCCAATTTAACCTGTCGTTCTTGGCCTTCAGAGGCTGTTTTCGAAGTCCACTGCACATCCACGCGACGCATTTGATCTAATTCAAAAACTTTTGGACAATTCGATGTGTGAATCGTAATCCCTTTACCGCGACTGATAAATCCAGAAATAGAATCCCCCGGAATCGGCCCACAACAACGCGCAAAATGAACCAAGACATCTTCCATCCCGTCCACCATCACCAAAGAATTTGTTTTTCGTGTTTTCGCTTTGGCGTTTTTGACGACTTTTTCCATAAAAGTCGCGGATTCAGATTGTTCGGCTTTTTCCACTTCGCGCTGTAAAGCGTTCGGGCTTAAATTATCCACTAAATGCTTTGGTTCTAATTTTCCATAGCCAACTTTGACATATAAATCTTCGATATCGTGAACACCCGCTCCTGATATGTATTTATCAAACTCTGGACCTTTTAAATATCGAATAGCCGCTAAACCGAATTTTCGAAATTCTTTTTCAACCAACTCTTTTCCTAATGATAAAGCATTTCTTCTCTGCTCTTCTTTGATATATTGGCGAATTTTGGATTTCGCTTTGTTGGTAACAACAAACTTCAACCAATCTTTCGATGGCATTTGTGTTTTCGAAGTAATGATTTCAACACGGTCCCCATTTTGTAATTTATGGCGCAGCGGAACCATCCGACCGTTGACTCGGGCGCCCGTACAAGTATCCCCTAAGGTCGAATGGATCGCATACGCTAAATCCACCGGCGTCGCCGAATCTGGCAATTCTCGCACATCACCTTTCGGAGTAAAAACATAAATATCTTTTTCAACTAAATCTGTTTTGATCGAATCTAAAAACACATCGGGATCTTCGTTTTGTTGGTGCGAAGTTAAAAGCTCGCGCAACCAGTTGGCTTTCTGCAACTGATCTTGTGTCAATTCTCCACGCTCTTTGTAATTCCAGTGGGCTGCGATCCCTTTTTCAGCGATCAAATGCATTTCCTCGGTACGGATTTGAATTTCAATACGATCTCCACCGGGCCCCAGAACAGTGGTATGCAATGATTGATAGTTATTCGATTTAGGCATCGCGATGAAATCTTTGAAACGACCGGGAATTGGTTTCCAAATCGAATGGATATAACCCAACACTTCATAACATTCGACAACATTGCCAACAATGACTCGGAACGCAAGGACATCAAAAATTTGCTCGTAATCTAAATTACGAGAAGTCATTTTACGATAAATCGACCATAAATGTTTTGAACGTCCATAGACTTTATAATTTTTAACATTGGATTTAACTAAAACTTCGGCCAAATTTCTTTTGACCTCAGCAATATAACGATCTGTTTCTGCTTGTGTTTTTTTAACCAACTGAACCAGTTCGTAATATTTATCCGGACGAGAATAACGAAAACATAAATCTTCTAATTCAATTTTCAAAGCACTGATACCGATTCGACCAGCCAAGGGACAATAAATTTCCAAAGTTTCTTGCGCAATCCGTTCTTGTTTTTCATACGGCATATGATTCAAAGTGCGCATGTTGTGTAAACGATCCGCCAATTTGACTAGAACGACGCGAACGTCTTTTCCCATGGCTACAATCATCTTGCGAATATTTTCGCCTTGCTTATCAAAGCTATTCCGAAAATTCATCTGACCAATTTTAGTAACACCATCGACGAGGGCGGCCACTGTAGAACCAAATTCTCTTTCGATGTCTGCTAACGTGACGTCCGTATCTTCAACTGTATCGTGCAATAATCCAGTTGCGATCGAATCCAAATCTAATTTAAGTTCAGCTAAAATGCCGGCGACGTTTAGGGGATGAGAAATATAAGGTTCACCCGAACGACGCATTTGTCCTTCGTGGGCTTTTTCAGAAAACTCATATGCTTTTCTTAAAAATGATTCAGAAACATTGGGATGGTAGGCTTTAATTTTTTCGACCAAGTCATCGACTGTTTTAAGAGGCTTACTGGAAAGTCGATCTTCATTTATAAATTCTTGGTGCAGTTCTGACATTGATTTATTTTAAAACAAAACCCACTTGCAACGAAGTGGGTTTAAAAAAAAATGATATTTTACAGACCTAAGACTATGAAATTATTTGTTCAAATCTTTAAGGATATCTGACTGAGCTTCTTGGCGATCCACTTTGCTATCAAAGATCACGTTACCAATAGCCACTTCACGAAGTGAGTTCACAATGTATTTATTGTTTCTTGTTGATACTGTGCACTCGCTCCCCTTAAGTAATTGCTTCGCACGCTTAGCCACCAAGAGAACTAAAGCGAAGCGATTTGGAACTTTATCTAAACAATCTTCAACCGTAACACGAGCCACAAGGACCTCCTCAAAAAGGGACAAAAAACACTTCTAAATGACTTTAGAAGTTAACCCTAACCTATCCAATTCTCAACTATTTTTTTAAATTCCGCAAAAGAACGTTCAAAATCATCATTTATGATACGAACATCAAACTCATGAGCTTTGGCCATTTCCTTTTCAGCGTTGGCCATTCGAACATCTAAATCCGGTGGCGGAGCCCCGTCACGCTTTATAACGCGACGCTTTAGTTCTTCTATAGAAGGGGGAAGGATAAAAACCGTCTTTGCATCTGGATATTTTGCCTTAAATGTAGCCACACCCTGAATGTCGATGTCCATAATAACCACTTTATCGCGCGCCCAGGCTAAATTAATTTGCTCATAGGATGTCCCGTATAGATTGGTATGAACCTGAGCCCATTCAATAAAGAAACCTTCACTGCGCTTTTTAACGAACTCCTCATGAGAAATAAAGAAATACGGCTTCCCCTGGCTTTCATGATGGCGCATAGGGCGAGTCGTATAAGTAATAACATCATGTAAACGAACGTCTTCTGCAGCTAATTTTTCAACAAAACTGCTTTTTCCAGCCCCGCTCGGTGCGGCCACAATAATCATTTTGGCTTTAGAAGACTTTTCTGAACTCATTCAATATTCTGCACTTGCTCTCTGATTCTTTCGATCAAAGTTTTGGATTCAACAATCGATTCTGTAATTCCTGCAATCTGACTTTTAGAACCAATTGTGTTCACTTCTCTTAAAAGCTCTTGGGTGTAAAAATCAAGCTTTTTTCCTTCGACCAGAGGCATCTCGATGATTTTCTCAAAATTTTTCACATGCTCAGCTAATCGAATAAGCTCTTCGTTAATATCTGCTTTTTCCAACTGAATAACGATTTCCTGAGTAATTCTTTGTGGGTCGATGGTTTGATTCTGCATTTCTTTAGGCAATCTCGATTTAATTTTTGATTCAAACTTTTCTTGCAATAATTTATTAGCTTCATCTCTCAGTTTCGAGACCTTTTGCACATGTTTTTGCAACTCTTTTAAGTTTTTGAATAAATCTTTCTTTAAAGCAACACCCTCGCGAATTTTTTCAGCATCAATTTTTTTTAACGCGGCTTCAAAGACTTTTTTCAAATGCCCCAACTCGGCCGGGTTTGCTGACTCATTTTCTTCGAATTGAATCACATCTGATTGTCGCATGATCAAATCAAAACGGACTTGCTCTTTTAAATTTAAATCTTTCGCCAACTTGTTGAAGGATTTTAAATATTCTTTAGCCAGATGAGTGTTAATCACAACTTGACCGGCAGCTTGTGGAGATTTCAATTTTCTAGAAATATAAACATCCACTGTGCCACGCTTAATGTAATCTGAAAGTTTCTTTTTAAGATCTGACTCAATCGGAAAATAATTTCGTGGCAAATGAAAACGTGTCTCTAAAAAACGACCATTCACCGCTCGAATACTGACCTCAATACTTACTTCATTGGATTGCAATCTTGCCATCCCAAAACCTGTCATGCTTTTCATAAATATATCCTGACTCTCTGTCCTAAAATGGTCAATTTCAGCATTCAAATTGCTGCAAGAACTGGTCAATTTGGAAAATTAAATTCGAATTGATTTTCTGTATCGATTCAGACCAAAGTATAGTCGCATCTCGCTTAAACCAAGTTCTTTGTTTTTTAACTAACTGAGACGTCGACAAATTGATTGCAGCTTCTAACTCTGCCATCGAAAGCTGACCATTTAAAAATTGTTTTACTTCGTAATAGCCGACAGAATTCAGCGGAGCCCAATTTTCATACTCTCCACCTACCCATTCGCGAACTTCATCGATCATTCCCATTTTTAACATCAACGCTGTTCGTTGTTCGATTCTTTGGCGCAAGACTGTTTTTTCAGGCATCAAACCTAATTTGATCATTGGATACGGCCAACCATTTTTCGTATTTTGTTCAGCTTCCTTAATCAATTCTGACATTTTTTTTCCAAATTGCCTTTTCACTTCGAGGGCTCGACCAATCCGATAGGCATCATTCGGGTGAATCAATGTGTGTGGATCAAAATCAATTAACTCTTGAAACATTTTTGGCGCACCCTTTGTTTCAATATCTGATAAAACTTGTTTTTTGATTTCATCCGAAACTTCGGGAATATTGTACATCCCTTTCTCTAAAGCCTGGATATAGAAACCTGTTCCACCCACTACAAAAATAGGTTTTTTAAAATTTTCTTTTTTTAACAACTGATAAAAATCTCTTAAAAATTGCCCTGCCGTCATTTCCTGCGGACATGAAACGTAGTTGTATAAATAATGGGGCACTCTTGATAGATCCTGGACACTGGGAGACGCGGATCCAATTTTAAGTTTATCATAAAACTGAACACTATCACAGTTAACAATAAGGCCTTGATATTTTTCAGCGAGCTGGAGAGCCAATTCAGACTTACCGCTGGCCGTCGATCCTACAACAAACAATAATGGACATTTCGGGACATCTGCTAGTTTCATGATAAAATACGACCAAATAATTTTTCAATTTCAAAAAAACTCATCTCGACACTGACGGGACGACCATGTGGACAAAAACTGGAAAGTGGAAATTCATCCATGGCTTGCAAAAGCTCGGTCATCTCCTCAAAACTCAGACTTTGCCCGGCACGCACGACCGAGTGACAAGCCATCGTCGCAAATAAATCCCCAATTGTTTTTTCAACTTGGAAACTATCACCGTGATCAATGCAATCTTCGGCCATTTTTTCCAAAGCTTTGGCCAATCCTGATTCTTTGATAAAACTAGGGGCACTTTTAACCCCTACGGTCATTGGACCCAACTGCTCAATTTCAATACCCATTTGAACAAGATCCTCTTGTTTCTTTAATAGAGCTTCACACTTTTCTTCGGACAAATCGATCGCCAGTGGAAATAAAAAATTCTGTAAATCAATATCTTGGCCTTTCCAACGGCTCATCAGTTTTTCAAAGGCCACTCGTTCATGGGCTGCGTGCTGATCCACTAAAACCATGCGGTCTTCTTTTTGACAGACAATATAAGTCAAATTCATCTGACCTAACACTTGCAACTTTGACCAGTAACCCACTTGGATACTTTTTTCTTCGACTTTTAACTGAGCCAAATCTTGCAATCGTGGCGGCGGCGTTTCTTTAAACAGATCACTGTGAAATTCTTTTTTTTGAAAAACAGTCTGATTCAAACGTTCATCTTTAAAACTCATTGTTTGAGCCCGCTCCAATGAAATCGCGGGTTGCGTTGGCTCAACAGATGAAGAACTCGATGTTATCGAAAATGACGCAGATTTTTGCGCCACCGTCTGACTGATATGACTTCGTATAATCCAAGGAGCCGTTTCTAAACCATCTCGCAGACTAGCTTGAACCGCACGAAAAGCTAACGAAGGATCTTGAAACTTCACTTGGCTTTTGGTGGGACTGATATTCACGTCAATCTGATCGGGCGGACAAGACAAATACACAACCACTTGCGGATATTCACCGTGCATGAGCAAACTTCGGTAGGCTTCTGTCACAGCGGCTTGTAAACCACGATCCTGAATCCATCGGTTTTGCGCAAATATCCAAATGTTTTTAGAGTTTTTGGCCACATCCTGAGGAGACGCATAAAAGGCTTGAGCCGAATAACCTTCACGTTGAGCGCTCGAATTAAAAATCTGACGAACTCCTAAAACCTGCTGGGCTCGCTGTGAATGACTTTGATCTTTTGCAAAAAACAAAATCAGTTCTCCATCGATAATTAATTTAAATTCCACTTGGGGATGTGACAACGCCATCGCTTTAACGACGTTTTTAATCTGAGAATTTTCAGTAGAATCGCTTTTCAAAAATTTAAATCGCGCCGGAACATTTTCAAACAGACGATTGATCGTGATATCTGTTCCTACAGATTTACTGGCCGGAAGCACATCGGACATCTGACCAAACAAAGAATGAATTTGGAAAGCTTCGCTCTCCTGACGTGATTTGCTAGATAGCTTCAGATCAGAAACCGCCGAGATACTGGCCAAAGCTTCACCACGAAAACCAAAGCTAGATAAATTCCATAAGTCTTGTGTTTTTTTAATCTTGCTAGTGGCATGTCTTGTTAATGCCCACTTTAAATCATCCTTAGAAATCCCGATCCCATCATCCAGAATTTGAATATTTTTACCGCCCTCGCGGACATGAATTGTGATCGTTGTGCTTTCCGCATCCACTGAATTTTCAAGTAATTCTTTGATTAGATGAGCGGGACGCTCAACAACTTCACCAGCCGCGATTTGATTGATAACATCTACAGGCAATAACTGAATTTCAGACATGAGCTTTTATAGCTAAAAAAGGAATCCAAGTCCAATTGATCCGTAAGGATTTTTATCCCAGTAATAACGAAGCCCTAAATTCAGACTGATTAAATCTAAATGCAAGATCAGTCCCGCTTCCAGACTGACCCCTACCGTCAAATCCTGCAATGAATAGCTTTTGGTATTGGTTTGAATGTTGAACTGCGTCCACTTTACAAAAGGACCTGCACCATAATTCACAGTTAATTGAGACCCATAGGGACTGATATTCATAATCTGAAAACCTGACCACAACCCCATACCATCCGCACTGAGGCCCGTCTTATTTTTGTAATACGAAGGTGCTGAAAAAATCATCGAAACATCCCATGTTAAGCTCGATGAAAAATCGTAAAGCTCCGGCCAGCGGCGATAACCGACAGAGAACAGATCACCCACCTGAACGTCTCCCATCGTGTCTTCGTGATAATTAATTAACTGCAAAACGACAGAATGATAACTCAGCTTATCCTCAGCCTCGGGATCTTCTTCATTGTCTGGGTCAACAATCGGTTTCGCTTTTTGTTTTTTATTTTTTTTGGCTGAATTTGCAGCAGTTTCTGTTTCTTCATCCAGGATGAATGGCTTTGGTACGAACTTCCCCTCGCCTATAATATCCAATTGTGTATCCGCGACATAACCAATCCGACCGTCAGTTAATTTGATTTTGTAAAACGCACCTTGGGGCTTATCCGAGATCGAATAAATCGTGCCGGGCTTGATTGTGTGAATGACTTCGGAATCAAAATCAGCGCTTTGATAAATATCAACGGCCTCTTCGGCGGCTTGGGCTTTTTTAACTGCGTGTGCTGGCTGCGTTACAAAAAGAACGGCCAGAGTCGATAGAAAAAGCAATAATCTCATGCCAAAATAAAGCATGATTTATTATATGCAGGGAAATTATCCTCGCAAGGAAATATTATGACCTTTCGCCGCAACCTTCCGAACCGGCAGCTGAACAGGCGGCTTTAACAAATACTCGGGACGCTCAGAACGATACTCTAAAAATTCTTTGATTTTAAGACCTGCTTTTTCAGGATCTTTCAGATACAAAACAGGATCGAAACCACAGTTCGAGCAAATCATCGATTGACGCCAACGAAGCTGATGAAAAATCTCGCCGACAAACAAAAATAAACCCAAAATAAATAAACCGCGCGGATCTAAAGTTTGCCAAATGATATAGGTGACTAACAAACTCAAACCCAACAAACCTACCACCGACAATAATGTTAAATTTTTCGACGAATGGACTTTGCGTTGAACTTTACAAAAAGCACAATAACAAGATTTTCTTTCGGCCAATTTAATATTAAAAAACATACACTTATAGTTTGCCATAAGTGGCTCTTTTTTTCTAATCTACTAGGCATGTTCAAAGCCAAACTCGCCCTAAGACCAAACTGCCTCCTGACCAGAAGGCCTCTGTTGTTTTTAACCCCGACCCGCAGCGTGTTTTTTTACAACCAAGTCTGGCTGCCAACAACGCACCTCTTGACCGAACACGGTTACAAGGCCAGCGAGTTTCAGCTGCCGTTTCAAGATATTCCATTGAAAAATCGATATCTTTCGCAAATGAAAAGCCAATTGCAATACAGTCACCTTTGGTTAGATGAAATCACTTACCAAGAAACTCAAACATTTTTTGACAGTTTTTTACCCGAATCAACATCCACGCTGACTATCTTTACCAACAAAAGCCATCCCGTGAACCAACCTGGCTGCTATCCGTTTTCGACTCAAACAACGACTCCCCGATTGAGCTATCGATTACACACTCTTTGGAGTCAGTGGAAAAACATCCCTGTCATGCCTGCTCATGCCTATATCAGTGATATTAATATCAAGCAGCGCGATCAACTATTAGATCATTGTATCCAATTGGCCGAGCTTGATTTCGATCTGGATTAGTGCTCCAATCAATTTATGAGAGAAGTGAACCCCGATAATCAAAATGCCGCTTTGAAAAACATTTTAGACTATTTAATTGAATTTGTTAAAAATCCACTCCAAAAAATTGCCCAATTGCCTGATTGGAATTGGACTTCGATTATCATCGTCCAGATAACCATTGCTGTGGCTTCAGGCGTCCTGGCCGGTTTGATTAAATTTAATTTATATCGGATCGCATCGGGCATATTCCTGATGCCTTTTGTCTCAACGATCTCCTCCGCACTTCTGTCCATCTTTTTTTATTACTATTTTCAATTTTTTGAAAACAGAACTGAAAGCTTCCGAAAGCTTTTTATTCTTGTTATTCTGACTTCAATCCCATTTTATATTTTTCAAATTATCTCGGAATACTTTGCACCGATTACACTCATCGGAGTAGGCTTTACTTGTTTGCTTGGGATTGTGGGTTTAACTGAAAACTTCGGCGTAGCCAAACGACGATCAACACAATTGATGGGCTTTATTTTTGGTCTGACTGTATTAACATGGATCTTCAATCATTTTACAGGCGGCTAATTCGCTGCTGATCTTTCTGCAGCCTGTTGGCGGCCAGAATTTGTATTTCTTTGGCTAGCGCTAAATTATTTGCCAACAACTGATAAAAGTCTGAATTTTTGATATGCAACAAAAGACATTCTCTTTCTGCCTGAACTGTGGCCGTTCTCAGTCCTTTGGCGGCCATTAACGCCACTTCACCCACCATACTTCCTTGCATCAAAGTGTTAATTTTTTGCTGGTTCTGGTAAACAGACAACTGACCTTGAATCAAAATATACGCTTCCGCCGCCTGATCGCCCTGATTAAACAGTCTATAACCTTCTTTCAGACGAACAATTTGTCCCGCAAAGGTCAACTGATCAAGGCAATCTGAAGGGATGTTTTTAAAAAAATCAGAATTGTTCAAAGCCTGCTGAATCCAAAAACGATATACAATCGCTTTATTTTTTTCTTGATTCATGTGTGGATCCAAAACGGCTTTATTGTAATTAATTTTTAAAATTTTTGATTGCTTGGTTGTTACGATCTGGGCCGTACGAGGTGTTCCTAAAAAAAAGCTCATTTCTCCAAAAACTGATCCGGCCTTTAAATGAGCAATGTATTGCAGTCGCCCTTCGGCATTATTTTTATATAAACAGGCCTCACCCGAAACTAAGACGTACAAGTGACGATCGCGATCACCGATCTGACACAAAACTGAATCCGCGCGCATTTCAAACAATTCGGACTCTGTCACAAAGTACTCGATTAACTCATCTGATAAGGATCGAAAAAATGGATATTTCTTCAAATCAATTTGATCCGATAAAACATTCGCATCTGAAGCCAAAGCCGTCATTTTTTGAGTCAGGTGTTTTTGCTGAAAATACTCTTTGAATTCAGGATTTAATATCCAACTGTGAAGACTTAAACTTTCAATCAGACGATACATTTCATCAAAATTCATCAACCAACCCAACTCCAGATAACGAAGGGCGATTTGCGATATTGTTTGCTGACTTTGTAAATCAGCCAAGTACTGTCGCTGTAGATCAGTTAAACGCAGTGTCTCAAAATGACACTGCGGATGAAATTGGATAATGCTGTTTTCAATTCTCATATTCTACTCATTGAAAACAGTTGCCGAACAGCTGTCAAAACTTTTGGCGACAACGTCTGGATCTATTCGATTTTAATACGCTTAAAACGAATATATGAATTTTAATGAAATAAAGTTGGTCAGAGATTAGCATAGATGAAAAGCATGATTAACAACTCAGCCCACAACAAGAAAATTACACTCGCAGAATTCAAACACGCAACCCTTTCTCATCAAAAAAGAGTTTTCCAGTTAGGACTCGTTCTTTTTGATCAGTTTACTTCCGACTTTTCAAATGTCCAGAACCATCAAGTCAGTGGTTTTTTAAAAATTCACGATTATGCAAAAACTGAAATTCTCAGCGATGGCACAGAACAAATCGGGCTGCTTTATCAATTTTATGGTATGAATAAAACCGACCTTCAGGATCAGGAACGATTTAAATTTTTAAGCGCGATTAATCATATTAATTATCTTGATTCTCAGTATGCGCTTCAATTTTTCCAATCACAGCAATTAATTAACTCTTCCGGAGAATTTTCATCAGCGGCCCATGAACTGCTGTTAATTGAAAAAATCGCCGATCTTGTTGATCGCGGAGAAAATCAAATGTCTTCGGATGAATTCAATAAAAAACTTAAAAAAGCTTCCGCTATTATCGAAAATGAAAAGTGGGCTCATTACGCCCACTTTTTGGAAAACCACTATCAACAAATTATTTCTATTCGTTCGGCAGTCTAAGTTATTCGATATTGTACTTACGAATCAAGACTTTGATTTTCAAACGAATCGAACGATCGAGTTGTACCGGCAAAATGCTTCGTGTGCCTCCCATCAGAGTTGTATCTGCTGTCGGCTCACCGTCGATTTTATTGACGACTTCTTCATACTTAAATGCGCCACGGTCATTCAGTGCACGCAATTGATTCGGGTCACGTAAATGATTTATAAAATTCACGGATACTTTTTCTTTTTTGTCTCGATTATCGCTAAAAATTGGACATGTGGCCGTATTTTCGATTTTCACAACAAATTTATTACCATTCGCGCTCACATCCATTTGCGACAATGAACAGATCACATCCGAGCCATCTGCTTTTAAAAATTTTAATTTCAATTCACGCATCGGATTACCTAAAATATTGCCCGCAAATTCTTTGAACTCAGAAAAACTCACACCGGCATAAGAACGTGTTACTTTTCTAAAATACTCATGCCATTCACAACGCTTTGTCCAGTCATAGCTTCCACATCGATTCCAATCTTCAACGCTTAATGCTAATTCAGTATTGTCAATCTCGTGAATAAATCCATTCATCATTAATTCAATCACCGATCCTGACATCACAGTCACTGCTAATACACGCTCATTCATACGACTGTTTAAATTATCAATATATTCACCTTGCTGATCATTTTCTGAAGAAAAAGCCACTTCCGGAAATAATATCTGCTGAGGCTTTGCAAAGCTTGTAATCGTTTTTTCAGTCAATGTTGTTGAATATTGCTGATAGCCGACCTCCAAAGAGCGATATTCGCTGTTTTTTTCATAATTAATGGATAAACAAGCCACTGTATCACTGCAGTCGGGAACCCCTTGATCCGGCGTTGCTTTTAATTCGTATGGAACAACAAATGAATCATAGGCCATTTGAACCAATTGCATAATCACATCACTACGATCACCTTTGATAAAAACATTCATCATTTCTTTTTGAATAATTGATTTTAATTTGGCTTGAATATCTCCTTTGAAATACGGTGGGCGTTGCATTTGCAAAGACATTTCAAGTTTTTCATAAATCTTTGATCGATCTAATTGAATTCTCATGTCTGAATCGATAAATCCAACGGCCACTTGAAAGGCTGCGGCCGCATCAATTTCATTCATGTACAAAGCATCATTAATAATCGAATCGGCTTTTTCAGCTGGTACCACCAAATTCAATGTAAACGGACGATTAATTTCACAATAATCAGAATTACGCACTGATGGCGGAGTCACATTATAAGTCGTTCCGGAAACAGTCAGTGTAAATTCTTTGGCACAACCATCCAAAGGACCCACGCTGGTATCGTTGTCATAGCCTCTTTCGATCAAAGCGGATTTTACGTCGGAAATATTGACTCGGTAAGAATCTGGCAAACGAACTTTATCAATTCCATTCGGTTTAGGAATGTATTCAGACAGACCATCCACCAAGATGGCATGCAGCGGAATAATCACGCGATCACCATCACGCTTCACAACGACATTGGCGCCATCTGATTTTTGATAAAAATATAATTTAGGTGCGATAAAAACCGAAGAACGTGTTCGAACATTTCCACGTGAGCGAACTGTAAAAGCATTTACATTGTAATTCGTCGGCAAGTTAATCGGCTCTAACGATGTTTCACGAGTTTGTTTTTCCGACTCTTGACGACCTTGATCCGTAAGAACTTTTGACAAGACTGTCACCGTATCATTGTAACGTTCGACCTCGTGATCCCAGGCCTCTACTGGCAAGCTCAAGTTCTGTTTGCCTGACGACGGCCCAGTTCCCTCATCGGACGGCTGACGACCTTGGCAACTCCAAATAGCGACGCTCAAAGCTGCTAATAAGACCTTTTGAAAATTGTTTTTATTCCATAATTGATTTGTTTTGATGGCTTTCATATTTCCCCCTTTTGTGGACAGAGCTTGGGATTGCAATACAAGAGCACACTCAACAGAGCCAAATCAGCTATATCTGACTTAAAAACGAATATACTAAATAATCTGATTTTTTAGAAAAAGACGTCCTAAAATCCGGATTTAATCAGTCGCTCAATCCGAAATCCGAATTTTTGGGTGATCGTAAAGAACAGCCCGATAATTCAGGCTGTGATTAATTTTTAAATGCAAATACTGATCCTAAGCCCGAACGCCCGTCGAACCAAAACCACCAGCACCCCGTTCGGTCCCAGTTAAGCTGTCTGCCCATTCAAACTGAGCCTGAATAATTGGACAAATCACCAATTGAGCACAGCGATCCTGATCTTGGATTGTGACGGGCTCCTGACCTAAGTTGACCAAGATAATTTTAACTTCACCGCGGTAATCCGCATCGATCGTTCCCGGTGTATTCAAAACAGTTAAACCTTGCTTAGCAGCTAAGCCACTACGCGGGCGGGCTTGAATTTCAAACCCCGTTGGAATTTCAAAGCTCAATCCTGTTGGGATTAAAGCACGCTCCATGGGTTTTAAAACAACTGGCTGATTCAACTGCGCACGAATATCAAAACCACTGGCTCCTGCTGATTGATACGCAGGTAATTCACCTTTGAAATTTTCTAATTTTAAAACTTTTACTTTCATAAAATCTCCTTCACAGTCGATTGAATATTTATGTTTGTGATTTTTAAAAACTATTTTTTTGAAAAATCAAAAGCTTCAACCCACACTTTTAACAAATTGACCTCTGGCCCCATCAATAAAATACTGACTTTTGTTAAATCAAATTCATTTTTTAAATAATTATTCACACTTTGAACAGATACTTTTTCAATTTCAGCAATGACGGATTCAACAGATCTATATTCTTCAAAGACCATCTCATTCACACCCAAAGATGACATTCTGTTTTCAACATCATCCGAGCCCATTAATAATTGACCGCGAACCTGCGTCTTAAAAAGCTTCAGATCAGATTCTTTAAGGCCTTTCTTTTTCAGCTTTAAAAGTTCGTCTTTAATGATCTGCATGACTTTTTTTACTTTTTTAGCATCGGTCGCAGCATACACGGTCATATTTCCAGAGTCCGTCTGAGAATTTAATCCCGAGAAAACTGTATAAGCTAGCCCCTGCTTTTCACGAATCGCTTGATACAACCGAGACGTCATTCCTCCGCCTAAAAGCGAATTAACAATAAATGCTTCGAAACGAAATTTATCATGGAAACTGGTTGCTGGAATACCTAACAAAATATGAACTTGTTCGATATCTTTTTCATAAGTCTTGCGAGCTTTTTTCCAAATAGGAGCCCGACGTTCAGATTTCAAATTAAATGGCTTACGAGTACGAAATAATTTTTGAGCTTCGATCACCAGTTCATCATGATTCACTGGCCCCGCGGCACTGACGATCAAATTTCCACCTTGATAAAATTTTCGATAAAAATCAAAAACCTTTTTTTGTGTCATCTTTTGAATCGTTTGACTTTGACCAAGGATTTGTCGCCCCAAAGGATGATTTTTATACGACTCTTCAAATAAATAGTCATAGATAATATCTTCAGGAGTATCATCGCTCATTGCAATTTCTTGCAAGATCACATTTTTTTCGAGTTCAAAATCCTTTTTGGAAATCTGCATATTACAAACCAAATCAGATAAAACTTCCAACCCTGTTTTCCAGTCTTCTTTCAAGACCAAACAGTGATAGTTTGTATATTCACGAGTTGTATAGGCATTCAAATCACCACCCAAAGATTCGAGTGATTTTGCAATTTGGTATGCATTTCGTTTTTTTGTTCCCTTAAAAACCAAATGCTCAACAAAATGCGAAAGCCCCACTTGATCGGGGCTTTCATCTCGGGTGCCGGTTAAAACCCATACACCCAAAGAAACCGATTTGGAAAAGTCGTGTTGTTCACTGACAACACGCACTCCATTCGGCAAAACTGTTTTTTTAAATTGTTTCAAATCTGCTTTCGAAACAAGTTTTTTAGCTGGCAAAACCGTATCCTCGTTATTGCAATAAAGCTTTACGTGAAAGCTTGATGCGGCCGGCGCGATCGACTTCAAGAACTTTGACATCAACCATATCGCCTTCTTTAACGATATCTGAAACTTGACGAACTCTTTCATTCGCTAGCTCAGAAATATGTAATAAACCTTGTGTATTCGGAAGAATTTCAACAAACGCTCCGAATTCAGCAATCTTCATCACTTTACCCGAGTAAACCTTGCCCACTTCAGCTTCTGCACAAATCGCTTCGATCATGGCAATGGCTTTTTTAGTCGCTTGCGGATCTGCTGATGCGATATTAATTGTACCGTCGTCTTGGATCTCGATTTTAACGCCTGTTTGTTCAGTAATACCACGGATCACTTTACCACCAGAACCAATCACTTCACGGATCTTGTCTGGTTTAATTTTGATTGTTTCAATTCTTGGAGCGAATTCAGAAAGTTGACCACGAGGAACTTTCATCACTTTTTCCATTTCACCCAGGATATGTAAACGGCCTTCTTTAGCTTGGTTTAATGCCGTTTCCATAACTGCGAAACTAACAGAGTCAATTTTGATATCCATTTGCAACGCTGTAATACCTTGATTATTTCCAGCCACTTTGAAATCCATATCACCTAAGTGATCTTCATCACCTAAAATATCAGATAAGACAGCCACGCGATCGTCTTCTTTAATTAAACCCATCGCGATACCTGCCACGTTGTGTTTAATTTTAACACCCGCATCAAGCAATGCCAGAGTCGCCGCACAAACTGTTCCCATTGAGCTTGAACCGTTACTTTCAAGAACTTCAGACACAATACGAATCGTGTAAGGGAAAGAAGCATGGTCAGGAGTCACGGCCTTAATCGCGCGTTCAGCCAAGTTACCATGACCGATTTCACGACGACCTTGACCACCAAAACGACCTACTTCACCCACAGAGTATGGAGGAAAGTTGTAATGTAATAAGAATTTTTTCTTAATGTTACCATTCAATGTTTCAATGGATTGCTCATCATCCGCCGTTCCCAAAGTCACTGTACCCAAACACTGTGTTTCACCACGAGTGAATAAACCTGAACCGTGAGCACGAGGCAATAAACCCACTTCACAAGCAATTGGACGAACCGTTTTTAAATCACGACCATCAATACGATGACCTGTATCTAAAATCATCGAACGGGCTGATTTATATTTTAAATCTTCGATAATGGCATTTAATTCTTTGTCACGTTGAGCTCTTAATTTATCGTCAGTGATCACTGCCGTTAATTGTTCTTTACCCGCTTTTTTAGCAGCATCAAAACCAGCATAGCGATCTTGTTTCACTTTTTGTGACATCGCTTTATCAATCATTGGCTTTAATAAAGCTTCTGCTTGAGCTTTGAATTGAGCATCAATCACGTGCGGAACAAAGGCACGTTTTGCTTTTGATCCTGTTTTTTCACGCAATTCGTCTTGCATAGCTAATAAAGGCTTAATAGATTCGTGACCAAATTTCAAAGCAGCTAATGCATCCGCTTCAGTAATAAATTGAGCTTCACCTTCAACCATTAACAAACCATTTTTAGTACCTGACACGATAATATCCATGTCTGATTTAGCTAACTGTTCTGGCGTTGGATTCGCAATCATTTGACCGTCAACGCGTGCGACTTGACAAGCTGCTGTTGGACCAAAAAATGGAATATCTGAAATATGTAATGCCGAAGAAGCTCCTAATGACGAAAGTACGTCAATTGGAAATGATCCGTCTGCTGATAAAACTGTAACAACAACTTGTGTATCATTCAAATATCCTTCTGGAAACAAAGGACGAATAGGACGATCAACAATACGAGCACTTAAAACTGATTCTGTTGAAGGTTTACCTTCACGTTTAAAGTATCCACCTGGAATTTTTCCGATGGCGTAAAATTTTTCAATGAATTCAACTGTGAGTGGAAAAAAGCCTTGATCTGGTTTGGCTTCTTTTGCTGAAACGGCTGTAACTAAAACCATATTGTTGCCACATGTAACTAATACGGAACCGTCTGTTTGCTTGGCTAAGCGACCTGTCTCGATTGTAATCTGACGTCCCGCCACTGAAGTTGTTACTGTTGTAACCATGTATTCTCCTTGTACTTTCAGACCTACTTTGATTTTATTTTAAGTCTGACTTCTTACGCTTTTTCTTTTGCGTTTTGTTTGTTTATCGTTCGTTCAATTTCAATTTATATTGATTAAATTATGATTAACTTTACACCCAAGAACAATCTTAAAATCGGCTCTGGGGCTAAAATGAAAAAGGCTCCTTTCGGAGCCTTTTTTTTCAGCATATCCGGATTATTTACGGATATCTAAAGCGGCAATCAACTTCTCGTAACGAGGTACGCTTTTAGATTTTAAGTAGTCTAAAAGTTGACGACGTTGATTAACAGCTTTAACAAGACCACGTTTACCGTGCTCGTCTTTTTTGTGCGTTGAAAAGTGCGTAGACATTTCGTTGATACGCGCTGTTAACAAAGCGACTTGTACTTCCGGAGAACCTGTATCCAAGTTTCCAGTTGCAAATTTTTTAAGAATATCGGCTTTTTGTTGCTTAGACATTGCCATTATAAGCTCCTTGATTGAACTGATTATCATTGTTTTTTGAATCAGCTTTTTAATACCTTACAAACCCAATGTTTGCTTCACCGATTTTCCGTCATGGCTGACAAAAAAACCCGTTTTTTAAAGGTCTGTTAGGTTTATCAATCCAGTATAAAAATGGCAAGCCGAAAACCATTCATTTTCATATTTCCCCTAAAAAGCCCAGATAGCAGTGGAATATTTCCGCCAATCGCATTAAATTTTGCTAATGAGCCCAGAAAAACAATTAGTTATTACAGATATCAAAGAAGGCCAAGGACCTGCAGCCACCAAAGGCGCCTTGCTGATTTGTCATTACAAAGGGACCCTAACCGACGGCACCCTCTTCGATTCATCCTATAACCATGGTCGTCCCTTTCAGTTTGTGATCGGCTCGGGACGTGTAATCAAAGGCTGGGATCAAGGCCTCATGGGCATCAAAGCCGGCGGCCACAGAACACTTTTCGTCCCTTCTCACTTAGGCTACGGCGAAAGACAAAAAGGACTTATTCCGCCTCATTCGGATTTGATTTTTGAAGTCGAAATGATTGAAGTTCGTCCCCGCGAATAACCAATCAGGGCTAGGATCCGGATACTGGTGAATTAAAAATTCGTCGAATTTTGAAACCGACATAGGGTTCTAAACCTATCACCGCCATAAGCTGTCCTTTTGAAGAATGAATTTGAACGAACTCATCTTTGGCTGGATCAAATTCGATAATCAATCTGGATCTTAAATCGTGACTGATCTGTCCGTTTCTCATCAAAGTTTCGTCTTTACCAGCAACTTTCATGGTTTTAACTGACGATAATGCCTTTTCAATAGGTACTAAATACTGCGCCAATTGATTTTCACTGACTTGTTTCAAATCTTCTAGCGTCGTCGCATCCCTTAATAAAAAACGGTCTGATTTAAATCGTCGCAAAGCCGACATGGTCGCCAATTCACCACTTTGCTCGCCCACATATTTGACCCAGGAACGAATAAAACTTCCCTTGGAACACTCCAAAGAAAATTTATATTCAGAATCATTACAAAGATTTTGAATATTCCAAAAATTCATTTTTTTTGTTGGTACTTCGACATGAATATTCTCACGTGCGTATTCGTAAAGTTTTTTCCCATCGATTTTTTTTGCTGAATACATAGGAATTGGCAATTCAAATTCTTGATTCAACTGCATGGCCTTCGCAATAATCTGTGAACGATTGGCTGTGACAGGTTTTTCGGCGACACAAGTTCCAGTGACATCCAAAGTATCGGTTTCAAAACCTAAACGAAACTCAACTTCATAGCCTTTATCGCCGTCTGTGATATAAGGACTTAACTTGGTCGCTTCACCTAATAAAACAACCATCAAACCACTGGCCAGCGGATCCAAGGTTCCTGAATGACCCACTTCTTTTGTTTTGAAAATTTTGCGAACTTGCGAGACCACATCGTGGCTTGTTAAACCGACCGGTTTATCAATCAAAATAAGCCCATGATAAGACGAACTCATTATTTAAAACTCGTCGTCGTCATCTGAAACAGTTTGTCCAGACCCCAAGTCCGATAAAATTCTTTCGACTTTTAAAATTTTTTCCGTGGATTCATCTGCGAAAAAGCTGAGCTTAGGCAAATACTTCATTTGAATTTTGGCAGCAATCGCGTCCTGCATTTCAGGAGCCCATGATTGCAAAATATCGAGTGTTTTCTCAAGATCCTTATCCGAAGGAGCTGAACCTTGATTCAAGTTCAGCAAACTGACATACACACGCGCTTGACGCAAATCAGCCGGTATTTGAACTCGGCCGACAGTCACCAAACCAGGTAATTCAGATTGTAATTTTTGAATAATAAAAGTGGAAACAACACCTTGAACTTCGCGTTCAACTCGCGCGACTCGGCGGCCGTCATTATTTTTAGAATTTTTAGAATCATTTCTAGACATAATGACAACCCTCTCAACTACGCATCTAACGGTGTTAACTCGCGAGCCACTTCTTCTTTGATGAAAGCTTCAATTGTGTCGCCATTTTTAATGTCGTTAAAGTTTTCAATACCAATACCGCATTCAAAGCCTTCTGCCACTTCACGAGCATCGTCTTTGAAACGTTTCAATGAAGAAACTTTACCTTCATAAATAATTTTGCCTTCACGAACTAAGCGCAACATATTTGAACGTTGAATCTTACCATTCGTAATAAAGCATCCAGCGATGGTTCCAATTTTTGGAACACTGAATGTGTTACGAACTTCTGCTGTGCCCATCACTTTTTCAACCAACTGCGGAGCCAATAGACCCTGCATAGCTTTTTTGATGTCATCCATCATTTCGTACACAATTGTATACGAACGAATATCCACGCCTAATTGTTTCGCTTTAGCCGCGGCATTACCATCTGGTCGTACGTTAAATCCAATCACAACACCTTTTGAAGTGTGCGCCAATAAAACGTCATTTTCATTAATACCACCCACAGCCGAGTGAACAATTTTATTTTTAACTTCTTTAGAAGTTAATTTTGAAAGCATTCCATTAATAGCTTCCAGTGAACCATGAACATCTGCTTTTAAAATAATATTAAAATCTTTCACTTCACCTTGAGTTACTTTTGCAAATAAATCTTCGAGCGAAACTTTTTTGTTAGATTCTTGAGCTGCTAAAGCTTGATTTTTTCTAATCTCAACAACTTCTTCAGCTGTTCTTTCATCTTTAACTACGTCAAAGCGATCACCTGCCGCTGGAACACCTTCAAGACCTAAAACCTCAGCTGGCAAACCTGGCGTAACAATATCAATACGCTCGCCTTTATCATTAATTAATGACTTAACGCGACCCTTCATCGACCCTGCAACGATATATTGTCCAACTTTAACATGACCATCTTTAACTAAGATTGTTGCAACCGCGCCTTTGCCTTTTTCAAGTTTGGCCTCGATCACTAAACCCGTACCTGAACGATCTGGATTGGCTTTTAATTCGGCCACTTCAGACAATAATTTCACATTTTCAAGAAGCTCTGTAATACCTGTACGTTTCAAAGCAGAAACTTCACAGAAAATCGTGCTACCGCCCCACTCTTCAGGAACAATTTCTAGCTCGGTTAATTGTTGTTTAATACGATCTGGATTTGCACCTGGCTTATCCATTTTATTGACAGCAACGATAATAGGAACTCCTGCCGCTTTCGCATGATTAATAGCTTCCGCTGTTTGAGGCATCATACCATCATCAGCAGCCACTACGATAATGGCGATATCAGTTGCATTGGCACCACGCGCACGCATAGCTGTGAACGCTTCGTGGCCCGGAGTATCTAAGAATGTTAATAAACTTCCATCTTCAGTTTTAACAGAGTAAGCACCGATATGCTGAGTGATTCCACCCGCTTCTCCGGCTGCGACTTTGGCGTTACGAATCGCATCCAACAAAGACGTCTTACCGTGATCGACGTGACCCATCACTGTCACAACAGGTGGACGAGTGATTTTTTCAGCTTCTAGGTCACCGAAAGCTGTTTCAACAACAAGCTCTTCAGCTGTTTTAAAAACATTTTGTGCTTCCCATCCAAATTCAGGAACTGTTAACGCCAATGTATCAAAATCAAGATCCGTATTCATATTGGCCATAACACCATTTTGCATAAGCACCTTAACCAACTGAGGAGCTTTGATCCCCATTTCGTTAGCGGCGTCACCCAACTTCATTTTACCGTTCACTTTAAGAATACGCTTCGAAGCTTTCGGAGTCGTGATCTGAGTTTTTTGAGCTTCACGATTCATCAAAGTGACCTTCTTTTTAGGTTGGAAAACCATTTCACGCTTACGGAACTCAACAGCATTAAAGCTGCTTAAAAGCTCTTCTTGTTCTTTTTCTTTGGCAGATAATCCGCCTGTTTGATTCGAGAACTTTTTAGCTTTTTTGTCGTAATCGCGTTTATCATTAAAATTATCATTAAAATTTACTTCTGGAATTGGAGCTGCTGCTACGAAGCCTGGTCTGATATTACGACCAGCACCTGCAGGACCGCCCGGTCTTGG